>OMCN01000300.1_pt1 | contig 26231 bp, 16 predicted proteins | sample 1645061 | NCBI WGS metagenome assembly OMCN01 (sample SAMEA103958124, study PRJEB25191) | human gut metagenome | biome: human-associated habitat [ENVO:00009003]; feature: intestine environment [ENVO:2100002]; material: feces | place: Germany | collected 2013/2015 | reverse complement strand
CGCCGTCGCAGTACAGGCGGTCCTTGATGATATCGAGATAGAGGCTCGAAAGCGTGACGACGCAGAAATCGTTGACGGCGTGGGAGACGGTCAGGAATTCATAGTTCTGATACGCCGCCTCGCACCTGACCAGCAGCTCGTTCAGCTTCGTGATGGCCCAGCGGTCGAGCGCCTCCATATCGGCGGGCGCGGTCAGCTGGTTGGGGTCGAAATCGGTCAGATTGTCAAGGCAGAACTTCGCCGTATTGCGGAACTTGAGGTAGTTCTGGCTCAGCTGCTTGAAGATCTCATCGGAGCAGCGCACATCGACGTGATAATCCGCCGAGCCTGCCCACAGGCGGCAGATGTCCGCGCCGTATTTCTTGAACACGTCCGCAGGATCGACGCCGTTGCCGAGGGACTTGTGCATGGCCTTGCCCTCGCCATCGACCGTCCAGCCGTGGGTGACGCACTCTTTAAAGGGAGCGCCCTTCCCAAGCGCGCCGACAGCGGTCAGCAGACTCGACTGGAACCAGCCGCGGTACTGATCGAGGCCCTCAAGGTAGACCGTCGCGGGCCAGAAGCCCTGATCCTTCTGCATGGAAGCAAAGTGCGTCGAGCCGGAGTCGAACCAGCCGTCAAGCGTATCTGTTTCCTTCTCAAAGTGCCTGCCGCCGCAGTGCGGGCAGGCGAAGCCTTCGGGGACGAGTTCGTCCGCGTCCTTCTCGAACCAGACGTTCGAGCCGAATTCGCCGAACAGCTTCGAGATCTTGGCGATGGTTTCATCCGTGCAGACGGGCTTGCCGCAGTCCTTGCAGTAGAACACCGGGATCGGCAGGCCCCAGCGGCGCTGACGGGAGATGCACCAGTCGGCGCGTTCGCGGATCATGGCCTTCATGCGGTCAATGCCCCACGCGGGCAGCCACCGCACGTCGTCGCACGCGGCGCAGGCCGCGTCCTTGAACGATTCGACGGAGCAGAACCACTGCGGGGTGGCGCGGAAGATGATGGGCTTCTTGCAGCGCCAGCAGTGCGGATAGGAGTGGACGATCTGCTCGGAGGCGAACAGCGCGCCGCTCTCCTGCATATCCTTCAGGATCACGGGGTTCGATTCCTCGACCAGCATCCCGGCGTATTTGCCCGCGTAGTCGGTGTGGCGGCCCTGATCGTTCACGGGAACGACCATGTCCATGCCGTAGCGGCGGCAGGTCTGATAGTCGTCCGCGCCGAAGCCCGGGGCGGTATGGACGCAGCCCGTGCCGGAGTCCATGGTGACGTAGTCGGCCAGGACAAGGCGGGAGGTCTTCGGCAGGAACGGATGGTCTGCCAGCATGTTCTCAAAGAACGCGCCCTCGTGCCGGGAAACGACGGTATAGTCCTCCACGCCGCCGACCTTCATGACCTTCTCCATGAGCGCCTCGGCGACGAGATACTGCTCGCCGTTCTGGTGATTGTGGACGATGACATAGCTTTCGACCGGGTTCAGCGCGATGGCGAGGTTGCCGGGCAGCGTCCAGATCGTGGTCGTCCAGATGACGAACGAGAGGTTCTTCTTCTCCTCGTCCGTGAGCTTGCCCTGATCGTCGTGCAGGGGGAACTTGACATAGACCGTGGTGCAGGGATCGTCCTGATATTCGATCTCGGCCTCAGCCAGCGCCGTCTCATCGTGGTAGCACCAGTAGACGGGCTTCAGGCCCTTATAGATGTAGCCCTTTTTGTACATCGCGCCGAAGACCTTGACCTCCTCGGCCTCAAAGCTGGGGGCCATGGTCTTATACGGGTGCTCCCAGTCGGCCACGACGCCGAGGCGCTTGAAGCCCTCCATCTGCACGTCAATATAATGCTGCGCGAAGTCATGGCAGGCGGAGCGGAACTCCGGGATGGGCATGGCCTTGTGGTTGAGCTTGTTCTGCTTGATGATGGCGGACTCGATGGGCATACCGTGGTTGTCCCAGCCGGGGATGTACGGGGTGTAGTACCCGCGCATGGCCGCCGAGCGGATCATAAAGTCCTTGATGCACTTGTTGAGCGCGTGGCCCATGTGCAGCGCGCCGTTGGAGAACGGAGGGCCGTCGTGCAGGGCAAAGCGGGGCTTACCCTCGTTCTTTTTGAGCAGTTCGTTGTAAAGGTCGAGTTCCTGCCAGTGCTTCAGCATATCCGGCTCGCGCATCGGAAGCCCGCCGCGCATCGGAAAGCCCGACTTGTTCATGTTGAGCGTCTGTTTGTATTCCATAATTCCTCCTGCAAAAACAAAACGCCCCGAGCCTTGGCTCAGGGCGATAAATGACCGCGGTACCACCTGAATTCCCGCGCATCAAAACGCGGGCACTCGCCTTCTGTAACGGGAAGTCCCGTCCGGGCTTACTTGCGGTTCGGCCCGGCTGCTCCAAGGGGATCTTCGGAGGCTTCTGCCGCTGCCTTACACCGACCGGCAGCTCTCTTTGCGCGTCAAAACCCCGTACTTGTCCTTTTCATTGCATATATCAGCTACAGTGTACCCATTTATTGTCCCCTTGTCAAGAAAAACCCCGGCAGAAATTCAAAAAATGTTTAAAACTGAACGCCTCTGCTGCGATTGCAAACCGCGTGCGCATGTGGTATGCTTAGGGGACACCAACAATATGGGAGGCAATGACACACATGGACGATAAGACCAATCAGGCGCCGGAGCAATCCGGAATGCCGGACAATGAGGAGTATTCCTCTTATACGCTTCCGACCGAGGATGCTGCCGCGCAGGAGGCGCAGACCATTCCGCTCGAAGACGCTGCCGCGCAGGAGTCACGTACCATTCCGCTCGAAGACGAGCGCACGCAGGGCGCGCAGGACAGCGCCGCGCAGCCCGCAAAGAAAAAATCTCCGCTGCCGTGGATCATCGGCGGCGCAGCCGTTGTGATCGCCGCGGCGATCACGCTGATCCTCACGCTGAAGCCGAAAACGGTCAGCCCGGATGCAGAGCAGCCCGGCGATGCGACGATCTCCGAGCCTGCCGATACCCCCGACACTACCCAGCCAGACGATCAGACCCCCGCAGAGGACGGCCAGACCGGCGAACAGACGGACGGCGAGGAAACCGAGCCTGCGGGCAACGGCGTGAGCTACACTGTGAGCGCCGAGGAGCTGACCGAGGACGTTCTGAACCGCGAGATCGCCGTCTGCGGCGACGACCATCTGACGAACCGGGAGCTTCCGTATTACTACTGGCAGCAGTATTATACGCTCATGAGCAACTACGGCAGCTACGCTTCATATTTTATCGACACCAGCACGCCGTTTGACCAGCAGATGTGTATGTTTGACGACACGCGCACCTGGCAGCAGTATTTCCTGCAGGCGGCTATCACGAACTATGAAAACGTCACCGCCATCTGGCAGGAGGCCCGGCTTGCAGGCTTCCAGCTGAGCCAGGAGGATCAGGACTACCTCGACGAGCTTGACGGCCAGATCACCGTAGCCGCCGCAAGCTACAGCTACGGCAGCGCGGACGAATATCTCCAGATGGCCTATGGCCCGGCAGCCACGCTGACGTCGTACCACGCCTTTGTCGAGCGGCAGATCACGGCCTCGGCCTATCTGCAGGTGCTCGTCGACGAGAAGCCCTACACCGAGGACGATATCAGCAAATACTATGACGACAACGCCGATTCCTACGCCGGAAACGGCATTGAAAAATCCGATGTGAAGATGGTGAACGTGCGCCACATCCTCATCCAGCCCGAAGGCAAGAATGACGACGGCACCTACACCGACGAAGCATGGGCAGAGGCCGAGAAGAAGGCCAACGACCTGCTGACCGAGTGGCAGAACGGCGAGCACACCGAGGATTCCTTCGCGTTCATGGCCGCGGAAAACTCGCAGGATCCCGGCAGCGTGGAAAACGGCGGTTTGTACGAGGATATCTATCCCGGCAAGATGGTCGACGAGTTTGACGCCTGGTGCTTCGATCCCGCCCGTCAGCCCGGCGACACCGGCATCGTCAAGACCAGCTACGGCTATCACATCATGTACTTCTCCTCCACGGGCGAACACGCGTACTGGTACGTCCGCGCAGAGGAGGACTATCTGAACGAGCTGTCCGTGAGCGTTCTGCAGGAGGTCGCGGCAAAGTTCGAGGTCACGGAATCCGAGCAGAACGCGGCCATCGTCGACATCATGCAGCAGAACTGACAAGCTGCCGGGAGGGAGTCCGCACATGAAACGCTTACTGTTTTTCATCAACCCGAACGCGGGCCACGCCGAGATCCGCAGCTCGCTTATGGAGGTGCTGGCGATCTTCTGCAAGGGCGGCTATGAGCCGACCGTACACATGACGACCGGGCCGCGCGATATCACGCGGCAGATCGCCGAACGCGGGACGCAGTATGACCTGATCGTCTGCACCGGCGGCGACGGGACGCTCAACGAGGCCGTCTCCGGCCTCATGGCGCTGCCGTATGAAAAGCGGCCCCCGCTGGGCTACATCCCCGGCGGCACAGTCAACGACGTGGCCTCCACGCTGGGCCTTTCCAAGGACCCCATCCGCGCCGCGCAGGAGATCGTGGGGGGCAGATTATACCCGCTGGACATCGGCTCGTTCGGCCCCGACCGGTACTTTACCTATGTCGCCGCCTTCGGCATCTTTACGGACGTGCCGTATGAGACGCCGCAGGAGGACAAGCGCATCTGGGGCCGGCTTGCGTATATCATGAACGGCGCGGGCGCGCTCGGACGGCTGAAGCCCACGCACGTGCGCGTCTATTATGAAGACCGGAAGGAGGAGGCCGACGTGCTCGTCGGCCTCGTGACCAGCACAACCTCCGTCGGTGGCTTCAAGGCCACGAAGGATCTCGGCATCTCGCTCAACGACGGGCTGTATGAGATGATCCTCGTGCGCGCGACAAAAACGCTTGCAGAGTTCAATCTGGCCGCGACGCGTGCGCTGCGGCTGGATTTTGACAACGATTCGTTTATTTCCACGCAGACCGGCGCGCTGCGCTTTGAGTTCGACGAGCCGGTTTCCTGGACGGTCGACGGCGAATTCGGCGGCAGCGTCACCGAGGTCGAGATCCACAACGAGCACCGCGCGATCGACATCGTAGTTCCGTAAGGGAGGCGGCAGTATGAACCTTCGCTTTGCAGACGAGCACGACGCAGCCGCCTGTCTCGCCATTTACGCACAGTATATCGACACTTCTATCACGTTTGAGACGGCGCTGCCGTCCGAAGACGAGTTTGCCGGACGCATCCGCAGCTACGGCGCGGTCTACCCGTGGCTGATCGCGGAGGAGGAGGGAAAAATCCTCGCCTACGCCTACGCCCACCGCGCGCAGGAGCGTGCCGCCTATGACTGGAACGCGGAGCTTTCCGTCTACGTTTCAAAAAACGCGGCGGGAAGGGGCCTCGGCACAAGGCTCTACCGGGCGCTGCTGGCCCTGCTCAAGGAGCAGGGCGTCCGCACGGCCTACGGCGTTGTGACCATGCCGAACGACGCAAGCGCTGCCCTGCACCGGAAGCTGGGCTTCGGGCTGCTGGGGACGTATCACAATACCGGCTACAAAAACGGCCGCTGGCGCGATGTGGTCTGGTTCGAAAAGCACATCGGCTCGTTTGACGGCGTGCCGGAGCCGATCTGCCCCATCGGCCAGCTCGCAGACCGCGAAGCGGTCCTGCGGACGATTTGAAAAACAGCCTCCTGTTCAGCACAGGAGGCTGTTTTTTGCGGGACTGCTTTCAGCTGTTACGGCTTCTCCAGATCGTCTGCCAGCTTTTGCAGCGGCAGATGGCGCAGAAGCAGGCTGACGGGGTTGAGCTCGGAGGCCGCCGTTTTCGCGCCTGCCGCCATGAACAGGCGCAGCGTGCTGCCCAGCGCACTGCGCGTGGGCTTGTCCAGCGTCCGGTATTTTTTGAGCATGGCCGCCGCCGTTTTGAGTCCGCCCTCCTTGAGGTCGGTCAGCGTCCCGGCGTCGGTGCAGGTGAGGATGTCGAACAGCGCGTCGGTAAAGGCCACGCGCTGCTCCGGGCTCAGGGAGAGGATGAACGTGCGGATCGTCTCGTCGACGAGCTTGCCGCCCTCGGTGAGATCCGGAAGATGCTCGAATTTCTCCCCGCGCACCTGCCACGAGAAGCCGTCGTGCTGCCACAGACCGCTCTGCGTGCTGCGCACGACCTCATAGCGCTCCTCATGCTCGAGAAGCATTCCGACGACGGACGATTCCGGCAGGATCGTCGTGATCTTATCCGCGACGCGCCTGTGCTCCGGCAGGCCGAGCAGCGACGTGCGAAAGCCGGGGCCGTCGTTATTGTACACGCGCATGAGCTGGTTCTGCACGGCTTCGCCGCAGAACACCGCGCTGTAGACCGCGAGATTGCCGCCCTTGGAGTGTCCGCCCACGCGAAGCGGGTGCGACGGAAGCGCCGCAGCTGCCGCGGCCAGATACTCCGCCGCCATTTTCTGCGCCGGGACGACCGGCAGAAAGGCCAGATTGAAATCCTCCTTCCAGCCGACGATGGTGTCGTCCGTGCCCCGGAAGGCGATATAGGCCGTCTTGTCCGGCAGAAGCGCCGTCAGCGCGGAAAACTGCGTCTGCGTTTCCTCGTCGGTACGGCTGACATAGGCGCAGAGCGTCAGATCGGAAAAGCGGCGGCTCGCGGCCATTTTGTGCCCCAGCTCCGGGATCTGCTCCGGCACGAGCACGCCCATCGTCTCCTGCGGCCTTGCCGCGTCGTACTTCTGCATGGCCTCCGGCAGAGAAACGGGCGCGGAAAAGTCCGCCGGGACGATGCCGGAAAAGTCCAGAAAGCAAAGCTCCGCCATCAGCAGATTGTCGACCTCGTTGAACCCGCGCTCGGCAAGCGTCAGATCGCCGCGCCAGTCCAGATAATCCAGAATGTTTGCCATGGAAATACCTCCGGAGTTTAGTGTACCCATCATACACAAATTTTACCGGAAAAACAACCAAATCGGGCAGAAGAAAGCCTTAATTTTTTCTGAATTCGTACAGCCTATAAACCTATTGACTTTATGGGGAATATATGTTATGCTCAAGCCATAAGAAAGAATTCCCTGCAAAGGAGCTGATATTGATGCAAGTCTATGCGGACAACGCAGCAACCACCAGAATGCACCAGACGGCCATCGACACGATGACCTATCACCTGAACAACACCTTCGGCAACCCGTCGAGCCTCTACACCATCGGCCAGCAGGCCAAGGAGGTACTGGAGACGGCGCGGGCCGATATGGCCGCCTGCTTCGGAGCCCAGCCGCGCGAGATCTATTTCACCTCCGGCGGCAGCGAGGCCGACAATCAGGCCATTACCTCCGCCGCCTATCTCGGCGCGCGCAAGGGCAAAAAGCACATCATTTCCACCACGTTTGAGCATCACGCCGTCCTGCATACCCTGAAGCGGCTGGAAAAGCAGGGCTTTGAGGTAACGCTTCTGGACGTGCACGCGGACGGCCTTGTCTCGGCGCAGCAGGTCGCGGAGGCCATCCGCGATGATACCTGCCTCGTGACCATCATGTTCGCCAACAACGAGATCGGCACCATTCAGCCGATCAAGGCAATCGGCGCGGTCTGCCATGAACGCGGCGTGCTGTTCCACACCGACGCGGTGCAGGCGGCGGGCCACGTGAAGATCGACGTGAACGCGATGCATATCGATCTGCTGAGCCTGTCCGCGCACAAGTTCCACGGCCCGAAGGGCGTGGGTATGCTCTACGCGCGGCGCGGCATCATCCTCACGAACCTCATCGAGGGCGGCGCGCAGGAGCGCGGCAAGCGCGGCGGCACGGAAAACGTCCCCGGCATCGCGGCCATGGCGGCAGCCTTGACGGAAGCCTGCGCCAATATGGACGAGAACACAAAGAAGGTCACGGCCCTGCGGGACAAGCTCATTGACGGCATTTCCAAAATTCCGCACTGCGCGCTCAACGGCGCGCGGGAGCCGAGACTGCCCGGCAATGTGAACTTCTGCTTTGAGGGCATCGAGGGCGAGAGCCTTCTGCTGCTGCTCGACGCGAAGGGCATCAGCGCGTCGTCCGGCTCTGCCTGCACATCCGGCTCGCTCGACCCCAGCCATGTGCTGCTGGCAATTGGACGGCCGCACGAGGTCGCGCACGGTTCGCTGCGCCTGACCATCTGCGAGGACAACACCGAAGAGGAAATCGACTATATCCTTGCCGAGCTTCCGCCGATCGTGGACGATCTGCGGAATATGTCGCCGGTCTGGAAGGACCTGATGAGCGGCAAACGGCAGTTTACGCTGTAAGGAGGGCTTTATCATGGCACTGTATACCGAAACCGTCATGGATCATTTCATGCACCCGCGCAATGTCGGCGAGATCGCAGACGCGGACGGCGTCGGCGAGGTCGGCAACGCCAAGTGCGGCGATATCATGAAGATGTACCTGAAGATCAAGGACAACAAAATCGAGGACGTGAAGTTTGAGACGTTCGGCTGCGGCAGCGCGATCGCCTCAAGCTCCATCGCGACGGAGATGATCAAGGGCCGGACGCTGGAGGACGCGCTGGCGCTGACCAATCAGGAGGTCGTCGACGCGCTGGGCGGCCTGCCTGCGCACAAGCTGCACTGCTCCGTTCTGGCCGAGGAGGCTGTCAAGTCCGCCATTCAGGACTATTACGAGAAAAACCACATCGAGTACGACCACAGCAAATTCCCCAAAAAGGAAGACTGCGAGTCCTGCTGCCGGATGGTATAACGAAACGCACCGGGCGCGGCCAGTGGCCGCGCCCGGGTTTTTTATAAATCCGCGTCTTCTATGATGCATCGTACGTTTATTCTGTGTAACAATGGTGAAACGTGAAGCAGTTGGTAGGGGCGGGGCTCTGCTCCGCCCGGCAGACGGCAGCTGTTCTGCGGAGAACCTCGGCAAATTCGAACGCACTTGCGTATTCCATCGTAGGGGCGGACGACTCTGTCCGCCCGCAGATCGCACTGTTTTTACGGAAATTTTCGGCGAATTCGCAACATTTTTAGGGCCGACAGAGTCGTCGGCCCCTACAGAATGCTGCACAGATTTGTAACTGCCCATCGGGCGGAGCAGAGCCCCGCCCCTACCAATTGCGTTTGGCTTTTGCTGCTTTTTGCGGGCTTGGTTACTCCGAAGGGACAGCCGCTTCTTCCGCCTCATTTGCCTGCTGGATGGTGATGCTTTCCTGCGGGGCTTCGGAGAATTCGAGCTGGATGACGGCCTGCGGGAAATTGACCGAGCAGGACGCGCGTTTTCCGCGTTCGGCTGCAAGCCGCCCGGCAAGCGCCAGCAGCTGCTGCAGGGTGTCCCGGTTCAGGCCGCCGCCGCGCCAGTGGAACACGAACAGGGGCTGCTTTTTGCGCAGTGCCTGCGCAAGCCGCTTTTCCAGCTCCTCCGGCTTCGTGAGCGAGACGCTTCGATAGTAAAAGCGTTTCCCATCCGTGCAGGCGGGGACGGGCAGGACGAGCGGGGTGTGGTCGCGGAAGAGCCTGCCGTCGTCGAGGTTATAATAATCGTACCGCTTTTCGCCCCGCTGGAGCGAGTTGTCAAACGTCGCGTCGAGGTGGTAATACTGCCCGCCGACGCGCACGACATTCCATGTGTGGCGGTATTTGATCCCGCGCGCGGGGTCCGCCTCGCTGAGCGCGACGATGCACCACAGGCCGAGCTGGTCGCACAGCGCCTTGACGGTCTTCGCGATGCCCTCACACACGCCGACGCCCTGCGTCATGGGGCCGAGAATTTCATGAGAATACGGCTTTTTGAGCTTGTCGTAGCGCACGTTTTCCAGAATGAAATCGTGCACGGCAAGCTCTTTTTCCGCCTCCGTCTTCCCTTCGAGCGGCTTCGTCAGCCGGGCCAGACGTGCACTGACCGCCTGCTGGTGCGTGCGAATTTTTGCTTTGTCAAACAGATACTCCGGCTGAAGCTCCATATGCGCCGCGCCGGTCATCCACCGGCAGCGGTAGCCGGTGACGTAAAAGAGCAGCGGCTCGTCGAGCTTCAGCCGCAGATACACGTCCGCAAGCTGCTTTTCATCCAGCATCGGAATGCGGATGCCGGGCGCAAGCGCGCGAAAGCCGCCCAGAAGCGCGTCATACACGCCCTGCAGCGGCCGGGAAAGCTGTCCGTAATAATATCGCATAGAACCTCAAAACTGCAGCTGCGCGGGCTGCAGAGCATCCAGTCCGGACAGCGTCCGCACCGGGACTGCACCGCGCGCGATCAAAGCCTGCGCGCCCTCGGAGCCGTCGTCGCTTACAAACACCGGGCTCCAGCCGCGCCTTAAATTCTCCGTCGTCCCGTCCCACGTGCCGCCTGCTCCGGCGCGGCACTGCGCGACGAGCGTTTTTTCGCCCGTGGCGTGGATAAAATGGTTCCGCGACAGCGCCCGCTGTGCGGAAAACGGCAGATCATAGCCCTGCTCGGCCAGATATAAAACGTGCGCCTGCGCCGGGCAGTCCAGAAGCCGCCCGGCCGGGAAAACCACGGCGGAGCCGCCCGCCGTCAAACAGGCCTCCTGCGCCGCGCGGTCCGCACCCATCGCTCCGCCGGAACAGAGTGCGTACCCAGAACGCGCAATGAGCCGCCCGGCGGCCTCCGCGAACGCGCGTCCGCCCTCCGTCAGCTCCCGCGAGCCGACGACGGAAATGCAGCGCATGGAAAGCGGTGTTTCATCCCCCTTCGCGAACAGCACCGCCGGGCAGCGCTGGCCGAGCGTCTGCCGCAGGCGTGCGGGGTAGCGCGGCGACAAGCGCGTGATGGGCACGATCCCGTTCCGCTCTGCCGCGCGCAGATAGCGCTCCAGCTGTGTTTCGCGCGACAACAGCCGCACGATGCGCCCGCACTGCTCCTGCGAATAGCCGAGCCGTTCCAGATCGCGCGCCGTCAGCTCCCGCAGCGGGTTTTCTCCGCCGGGGCCGAGGGCGCGCGCCCGCTTGGCAAGTTCCTGAAACTGCGCCATGGTCAGCGGCCTGTCCTCCGCCTCCGGCAGCGCGCAGCACAGAAGCAGCAGACCGGTTTCTGCCGCCGTCAACGGAAGCGGCGGCGCGGCGGCGCCTTTTTGGGCTTCGGCGGCTCCTCCTCAACGAGGGAGCCGTCCTCCGCGAATTTCACGGGCTGTATGGCATAGTGGGAATATTTCGCGATCTCTGCCAGCTTCGCCTGCTCCGGGAACGTGCCGAGGATGGACACGGCGATGCCCTTTTTCCGGGCACGGCCCGTGCGGCCGATGCGGTGGATATAATACTCGTTCTCCTCCGGCACGTCGTAGTTGATGACGCAGTCCACATCGTCGACGTCGATGCCGCGCGAGGCGACGTCCGTCGCGATCAGGATGGGGAGCTTGCCGTCCTTGAACGTGCGCATGGTCTTCTCGCGCTTCTGCTGCGGGATATCGCCGTGGATGCAGTCGGCGTCGAGGCCCATGCGGACCAGATCGTCGCGCAGGCGCTGGCACATGACCTTCGTGTTGCAGAAGACGATGGTGCGCTCCAGCCGGAGCGTGCGGATGAGCCTGCTCGTCATCTCGATCTTCTCGAGCGGCGGGCAGGTGATGGAATACTGCGTGATGTCCGGGCGGTTGTCCGTATCGGCGGGGACGGTGATCTCCACCTCGTCGCGCTGGTACATCCACGAGACGGTCATGACCTCCTGTGAGATGGTCGCGGAGAACAGACCGAGATTGCGGCGGTTCTTGACCTTCTCGATGATCTTCGTCACGTCGTCGAAGAAGCCCATGTCGAGCATCCGGTCGGCCTCGTCCAGCACGACGGTCTGCACCTTGTCAAACGAGAGCGTATGGCGCTTATAGTGGTCCATCAGCCGTCCCGGCGTGGCCACGACGATCTGCGGATGATTCTTCAGCTGCTTGATCTGCCCCTCGATCTTCGCGCCGCCGTAGACCACGGCCACGCGGATATTCTTATAATAGGTAAGCAGCCCGCGCAGCTCGTCGCAGATCTGGATGGCAAGCTCACGCGTCGGGGCGAGGATCAGACCCTGTAAGTCCTCGCTTTCCGCATCGATATGCTCGATCATGGGGATGCCGAAGGCGAACGTCTTGCCCGTGCCGGTCGGGGCCTTGGCAATGACGTCCTTCCACTGCATGAATTCCGGGATGGCCTCGGCCTGGATGCGGGTCGGGTATCCGTAGCCCTTCTTCTCCAGCGCCTGCAAAATCTCCTCCGACAGGCCAAGGTCGGCAAAAGTCAAGTTCTGTTCCATAGAGATCGCTTCCTCATTCAATGTTCTGGCGAAAATCGCAATTTTTTTAATCATATCATATTTTCGCCGCGTTTCCAATCCCCTTCCCGGAAAAAAGAGGGCGTTTTTTCGCTTGCTTCCGTCCGGCATGCGCGGTATAATAAACCTTAAACACTTTGAAAGAGGCGGACACTATGACAAATTTCCTGCTGCGGCGCTTTATTCCGGATTATCAGAATACCGCCGACCCCGCCGTGCGCGAAAAATACGGCAATCTTGCCGGGATCGTGGGCATCATCTGCAATGTGCTGCTGTTCGCGGGCAAGCTTCTGGCCGGGACGCTCTGCGGCAGCGTATCCGTCACGGCGGACGCTGTTAACAACCTCTCCGACGCGTCAAGCTCTCTCGTGACGCTGCTGGGCTTTCGTCTGGCGGCCCGGCCTGCCGACGAGAAGCACCCCTATGGCCACGCGCGGATGGAATACCTGTCCGGCCTTGCCGTGGCCGTGATGATCCTTGTGATCGGCGTGGAGCTGGTCAAAAGCTCGGTTCAGAAGATCCTGCACCCGGAGGCCGTGGAGTTTTCCGTCCTGACCGCCGCCGTGCTGACAGGCTCGATCCTGCTGAAGCTCTGGATGGCGCTGTTTGACCGGAAGCTCGGCAGGAAGATCAGCTCTGCCGCGCTGATCGCCGCCGCTGCCGACAGCCGCAGCGACGTGATCGCGACCGGCGCGGTGCTGCTTGCCTGCGTGGTCGGGCGGCTGACGGGGCTGATGATCGACGGCTGGGCTGGGCTTCTGGTGGCGCTGTTTATTCTGTGGTCGGGCGTCGGCGTAGTGAAGGACACCGTCGACCCGCTGCTGGGCGCGAAGCCGGATGAAGCGCTTGTGCGCGCCATCGCGTATCTTATGACCTCGCACGTGAACATTCTCGGCTTCCACGATCTCATGGTGCATGATTACGGGCCGGGCCGCCGCTTTGCCAGCGTCCATGCCGAGATCGACCACCGCATCGACCCGCTTGTTGCCCATGAGATTCTGGACGAGATCGAGCGGCAGGCAAAGCGGGAGCTGCACGTTGATCTCGTCATCCACTATGACCCCATCGTCACCGATGACCCGGAGATCGCCGCCGTGCGCACGCGCGTTCTGCAGATCATGCACGGGCTTGACCCGCGCCTGTCCCTTCATGATTTCCGCATGGTCTCCGGGCAGCATCATGTGAACGTCATTTTCGACATGGTGCTCCCGCCGGAGGATGCACAAACCGCCGAGCAGCTGCGTCGGCAGATCGAAGCGCAGCTGCAGGACGGAAAAAAGACGTATCATCTGATCGTCACGTTCGACACGGCGGCCTTCAACGAGCTGTCGACGGAGGCGGGAGAGCAGCAGCCCCGGTAAGCGGACGCCTTCTTGTGCCTCCCATTCTTTACACCTACCATATATGGATTTCCTGCTTCGTTATGTTACGCGCAATGTTACAGTTAAATTACAAACCCCCCGAAATGCTTGACGAAACGGGGGCGGTGCGGTAAGATGCAGATACAAATTACACAGGGGGCTTTGCTCCGATGTGTAAAATTTAAACAGGAGGAAATCCAAATGAAGAATCTGAAAAAGGTTCTCGCGCTGGTTCTGGCCGTTGTCATGATCATGGGCACCGTCGCCGTCGCCAGCGCAAAGGACTACGCGGATATCAAGGCTGACAGCGATTACGCCGAAGCAATTGATGTCCTGTCCAACCTCAACATTCTTGATGGTTTCAAGAATGGTGAGACGTACAACTTCCAGCCGGATGGCTACTTCACCCGTGCTCAGGCAGCCAAGATCGTGGCGATCGTCCACAACGCGGCTACCAACGGCAAGATCAAGGGTCAGGATGCTATCTCCAGCCTGTACAGCAACGCACAGAACCCGTTCGTTGACTGCAACAACTCCTGGGCGCTGCCCTTCATCAACTACTGCCGCATCACTGGTCTGGCTGACGGCATGACCAAGACCACCTACGCTCCCGAGCGCAGACTGACCGGCGTGCAGTGGCTGAAGCTGATGCTCACCACCCTGAACTTCGACACCGCCAAGGAAGGCTACACCGGCACCGGCTGGGACATCAACGTCCTGAACCGCGCCAACGAGCTTGGCCTGCTTGCTGGTCTCCCCACTGGCTGGAAAGCCATCGAGAACATCAAGCGCGGCGAAGCTGCTCAGATCCTCTACAACGCGCTGACCACGAGCCTTGTCGAGTATGGCCAGAACATCATGGGCTACAATCCCACGGTTGCGGCTGGCAACTTCCTCACCAAGGCGTTCGTCGCCAACGAGTCCGTTGTGTCCACCGGTGTTCTGCTCGCCGCCAAGATGGGCGTCGGCATCACCCGTACCACTGACGCATTCCGCCGTCCGGGCTACAAGTGGAGCTATGGCACTTGGAGCAAGTTCTACATGGACGCGCCGGTCAACAGCTACACCACCGCTGTTACCATGTGCGACATCCTGAAGAACGACATGAAGGTTCCCGAGACCTCTGACAAGCCGGTTGTTCTGAATGGCTACCGCAAGGGCGCAGCGCCCACCGATGCCGGCGCTACCACGACCGGCCAGATGTTCGCCGATGCCGGCACCGCTCTGAACTACTACGCAGTCGACGGCTACAAGTATGTTGATGTCAATGACAGAATTTACATGGAGCTTCAGCATGACAAGGCCAAGGAATGCCAGACTTGGTGGGAAGCTGCATATGGCTGGAAGTCTCCGGTCTTCGGCGGCCAGGGCGATCTGACGCAGGTCTTCAAGACCGAAGACGGCTGGGTCATCACCACCATCCACACCTTCCTCGGCGAGATCACCAAGCTCAACAAGAACAACAAGTACAGCCACGCCACCGGCGAGACTGCGGAACTCAAGTTCTGGCAGGAAATGGTGAATGATGAGCCGCAGTACATTGAGAGAACGACTACGGCTATGACCACCACCGACATGAACTACACTGTCGGCACCAAGGTTCTGGTTCAGGTCTCCCTGAAGAAGAGCGAGACTGTCAACCTTGACAACTCTGACTATGTCAACGGCAATGTTGGTATTGTCGCTGTTGCTGAGGCCAAGACTGGCGCTCTGACCGGTGCTTCCGATGCAAACTATCCGGAAACTGTTTCCATCGACGGCACCAAGTATCCCACCAACTGCCGCTTCGTTCTTGGCAAGGATAAAGCCATGAACATTGCGAACAATGGCAAGGTCTTCACGTTCTACCTCGACACCTACGGCAACGTCATCGGCCGTGTTGCGAACACCGATGCCAAGAGCTATGTGGTTCTCGACCGTATCTACGGCGTCCATGAGAACGGCAAGTTCGCGCTGAAGGCCGACATGTTCGATCTGGACGGCAAGGCCATCGAGGGCGCGACTGTCGCGATCGCCGGCTCCTTCGCTTCCGCCAAGGACGGCTACGACAATGTTGGTAATTACAGCAACGACAGCTACCCGTATGACAACTTCGTTTACATGGTTGCCTCGCACAACGATTCGAAGCTGACCAACGCGCTGTACTCCTACACCAAGAACGACAAGGACGTTTACACCCTGACTTGGGTCGGTGATGCGACTACGGCTACCACATTTGCTGCATCCACCGCAGCTGATGTTGCCAATAACGTCACTTACGGCCATGCATTCGGCCGTCTGGAAGGCTCCTTCGTCCACACTGCAAAGCTGGCATTCATCAAGGTTTCTTCCCTGAATGGCGTAGCCATGATGAAGACCAACGATAAGGTATACAGCGGCAACGATCTCTCCCTGTCCGAGTCCACCAAGTTCGTGGTCAAGAGCGCTGGCGGCGCTGTCACGGCCTACACCGGCTACACCGCTCTGCCCGCACTGACTGCCTCCTACGTTGACTATCTCGATAACGACGGCGACGGCTTCGCTGACATCGTCTACATCGGCAAGGCAGTCTTCGCGGCTGACAATGTCACTGGTTGGGTTCTGAAGTGGACGCCGTTCAACTGGGCAAATGGCTATGACCTCATCACTGTCTACGTCGACGGTGAGCCTGTCACGGTCAATGTCAAGCACGAAACCATCGTGACTGGCGTTGATGCCAACGGCGTAGCGCTGCGTCCGGGCCTGTACACCTTCAAGACGCAGGTCGATGCCAATGGCGTGACCTACTCTGAGGTCTACATGATCGACCAGAACGCAAGCAACTGGATGGGCGAAGCTGTTGAGTCCTACAGCAACGATGCGACCGCGATCAAGGTCAAGGGTGCTGACGGCTACACGCAGACCATCGGCCTGACCGACGTTGTGATCTACAACGTTCTGGCTGACGGCACTGTCGTCAAGGCTGATGCTTCCTGCATCGCTGCGGGCGACTACATCATCTACTCCAAGGTTTCCAGCATGGGCAATGCTCCGTACGCGGTGATCTACGTCCTCGACAAGACCATTCCGTACTAATTTGAGATTTCCTCTCTGAAACCCCAAAGCAAAGAGGGGGCCCCGCAAGGGGCCCCCTTTTCTGCACACTTGACAAACCGCAAGAACCTGCTATAATAAAAATAACCCAAGGCTCCGCGACAAGCGGTTTTGACTCTAGCTAGGGGAAAGCATCAAGAGTAAACTCAAGAAACCGTCACTGTGCAGAGTGGCGGTTTCTGCCTTTGATGCGGATGGTGACCGTGAATCCAAAGATATGGAATGTGATCGTAATCGGCATCTTATCACCTCCTTTAACGAGGTGAGACAAAACCGCCTATCGCTGTGTTGGAGCCTCAGGGGTTCAAAAGAACCGCATATATTTTACCAGGCAAATCGAAAAATGTCAATCCATGCGACCGTTTCCGCGCCCTTGACAAACCGCAAGAACCTGCTATAATAAAAATAACCAAGGACGCCTCGACAAGCAGTTGTCCCCGGTTAAGTGCTAGTCAAAGAAAACACATATAGCGTTTCGAAACCGTCACTTGCCAGAGTGGCGGTTTCGCCCGTTAATGCGGATCGTTACGGTCAATCCAAAGATATGGAAAGTCAAAGTGATCGGCATCGGAACACCCCCTTTACAGAGGATTCCGGAGAAAAAACCGCCCGTCGCTGTTTTGGCGCCCTTGGGGTTCAAAAAGAACCTTAACTATTCTACCAGACCAGTCGAAAAATGTCAATCTACGCCGTTTGTGCCCGCTTGACAAATCAAAAGTGTCTGGTATAATAAAAGTAACCAAGGACGCCTCGACAAGCGGTTGTCCCCGGTTAGTTTATGAAGTCAAGAAAATGTTCTTGAAACCGTCACTTTGCCGAGTGGCGGTTTCGCCCGTTAATGCGGATCGTAATAGTCAATCCAAAGATATGGAAAGTCAAAGTGATCGGCATCGGAACACCCCCTTTACAGAGGATTCCGGAGAAAAAACCGCCCGTCGCTGTTTTGGCGCCCTTGGGGTTCAAAAAGAACCATACCTATTTTACCAGACCGGTCGAAAAATGTCAATCAATGGCGTATGCTGTGCCATTGGCAAAAGAAAAGCATGGCATTCTATACAACAGGAGGGCGCTGCCGGTAAACGGTCAGCGCCCTCTGGCGATTTTGCGGTGTGCCGCAGGGACTGCGTGTGTTTGTTCCGCTTTTGTCTTACAGGAAGTTCCGCACATCGAATACCTGCGGCGGGAGAACGTCGGAAAGCTCCACAAGCTCCGGGACGAAGCCGCCGCTGCGGTCGACCGAGATACGCGGCGATTTGAGCAGCGTCCGGTCTGTCGGCTCTCCGGCCGGCAGCGTCAGCAGCGCGTCCGTGCCGCCGCCCCGCTGCGACTGCAGCAGGATCGAGCCGCCGTGCGCCTGCATGATCGCCTGCACGACAGGCAGGCTGAAGCCCGCGCCGAAGCGCGAATCCTCCGGTATCTCCGGCCTTGCGTAGCGGTGGAACGCGCTGCATAGGATCTCCGCGTCCATGCCCTCGCCGCTGTCGGACAGACGGATCACGGCGCGTCTGCCGTGCCGCGTGAGCGTCAGATGCAGCGTGCCTCCCGGCGCAGAGAACTTGACTGCGTTGGACAGCAGCGCCAGCAGCGCACGGCGCACCTGTCGGCGGTCGATCCAGACGAAAATGGGAGCCTGCGGCAGATCAACCTCCAACGCCAGCCCCATTTGCCGGCACAGCTCGTCCGCGCGCTGGGCCAGACCGTCCAGAAAATCGGTCAGGTCGGTCTTTTCCAGAGACAGCGGCAGCCGCCCGTGCTGCACATAGCTCAGATCGGTCAGATTCTCCGATGCCCGCAGCAGCTGATAGCAGGCGCGGTTGAGCACGGCCAGATTCTGCTGCACAGCCGGATCCTCTGCTTCGGAAAGAAGCGGGAAAAGCGTTCCGGATACGGACAGCAGCGTCGTCAGCGGCGTGGAGATCGACTGCGCGGCGCGGCAGAACGCGGCAAGTTCGTCGCGCGTATCCTGCGGCGGCAGGAACAGCAGCAGCGCATCGTCCAGCGGCTGCGTATTGGCGCTGACGCAGACGCCGCCGGCCATCACGGGCAGCACGGCCGGGCGTGCGTACAGCATTTCCGGCAGTGCCGCGTCCTGCGGTAAATAGGCGCGGAGCGCCGTTCCCACAGCAAAAAGCTCCTGCGCGTGGCAGTTCAGCTCCGCGACGGCGCCGTCCCGCACAAGGATGACCGGCTGCGCTGCTCCATCGTAAAGTGTGTGAAATTGTTCAGACGAAAGCGTCATAGCGCGATCCTCCCTGCGTGTAGCATATGCAGGTTTCGGGAAACAATCAGTCTCAGGAAGTTCCTGTTTCCCCATCATAGCGGATTCCGTCGGAAAAAGCAAGCAGAAACGAAAAAACATGATTTTTCCGCTGAATGGATGAATCCTCTAACACAGCCGCGTCCAATAGCGGCGAGAAGCAGAAATTTTTCGCTGAATCCGTGACTTTTTGCGGGGCAGCACGAATTTCGAATGCAAGGCGTTTTTACTGCAATCATTCAAAGGCAGCTGCTATCAAATTTGGTGTACCGTAACAGGCGGCGCGTACCTTAGCGCCCGTGAGGTGACTTGGTGTGTTCGTAACGACTATAAAAACAGGTTCCTGCCTGAACTGTACCCGCAGGACGCACCAAACGCGTCCCAGCGCCCCTTTTCTCCCCCATCTTTTCCGGCAAGGCGGAAAAGATGGGGCCGCCGGAGGCGCGTCGGAAACGGCCTCGACGGAACGAGCCTCCGCGCTATGCGCGAAGTCTCTTATCCTCTGCGTCCGTTTCCTCCGTTCCAAACCGCAAACGCTTTGCTGGTTTGCGGCTTGGGTTTGGCCTCGACGGATACATAAAACAGCCCCATTCCGGTCGAATGGGGCTGTTCATGCGTATATGGGTGGGGAAAGTTATTCTGCGGAAATGAGGTAATAATAGATCGGCTGGCCGCCGGAGACGAGATTGACCTCCGCGTCGGGGGCGTGCTGCCGGAACAGTTCCAGCGCCGCTTCCGCGTCGGACTCCTGAATGTCCGCGCCATAGAAGATGTTGATGAATTCCTTGCCGGCCTCCGCAGCCTTGTCCGCAAGAGAGGCAAGAAGCGTGGTGATCTCGCGCGTCGTACCGGCCAGCGCACCGTCGCACAACCCGAGATAATCGCCCGCGTGAATATCAAAGCCGTCAAAGTCCGAGTCGCGCGCGGCATAGGTGATCTGCATGGTCATGACGCCGGAGAGGCAGTCGGTCATGACCGCTTCGTTTTCGCTCGGCTCCATCGCCGCGTCGAACGCGAGCATAGCGCTGATGCCCTGCGGGACAGTCTTGGTCGGGATAACCACGACTTCGCGCGAAGCCAGTTCCGCCGCCGCCTGCGCAGCCATGATGATGTTCTTGTTGTTGGGCAGGACGAAGACGATCTCCGCAGGCGTTTTTTCGATCGCGTGCAGAATATCCTCCGTCGAGGGGTTCATCGTCTGGCCGCCCTCAATGATCTCGTCAACGCCGAGATCGCGGAACACGCCTGCCAGACCCGCACCCGCGCACACGGCGACGCTGCCGTAGCGCTTTTCAGGCTCCGCCGGAGCTTCCTGCTTCGCGGGCTGGTTTTCCAGCTCCTTTTCCACGGCCTCCAGATCGTCGGTCGACCGGGCCTTGCGGCCTGCCGTCAGATCGTCGTGCTGCAGGCGCATATTCTCGATCTTCGCAAGCTCCAGCGTGCCGTACTTCTGGGCCTCGCTCAGCGCGTCGCCCGGAATGTTCGTATGTACGTGGACCTTGAACGCCTCGTCGTCCTCGCCGATGACGAGACTGTCGCCGATGCTGCCGAGATATTCGCGCAGCGGGTCGAGCGAGGTGATATCCTCGCGCTTGCGCACGATGAAGACCGTGTCGAAGGCGAAGGAGATATCCTCGGAGTCGAAAATGCCGAAATCGGCCTCTTCGTTTACCGCGCCGGTATCCTCGCAGACGATGTCGTTGCCGCGCAGGCTTTCGAGCATCCCGCGCAGAATGAGGCAGAAGCCCATGCCGCCCGCGTCGACGACGCCGGCCTTTTTGAGAACCGGATTCTGGTTGACGGTGTTGTCCAGCGCGGCATGCGCCGTGTCGAGGCAGTGCTGCAGCACATACTCGATCTCGTTGTTTTCCGCGGCCAGATCGCGCGCGGCGTCTGCCGTGAGGCGGGAGACGGTCAGGATCGTGCCCTCGGCGGGCTTCATGACCGCCTTATACGCGGCCTCCACGCCCGCAGTGAGTGCGGCGGCAAAATCCTTGCCGTCGGCCTCGAGCTTGCCCTTGAGAGACTTGGAAAAGCCGCGGAACAGCAGGGACAGGATCACGCCCGAGTTGCCTCTTGCGCCGCGCAGGAGCGCGGAGGCCGTCTTGTCGGCGGCCTTGGTGAGTGTAATGCCGTCCGCCTTGCGCAGCTCTGTGCTGGCGGCAGAGAGCGTCATGCTCATATTCGTGCCGGTGTCTCCGTCCGGGACGGGGAAGACGTTCAGCTCGTTGACCTTCTGCTTGTTCAGGTCGATCTCGGCAGCGGCGGAGAGCATCATCCGGCTGAACGCCGCGCCGTCAATGGTTTTGATCATGGTTTACCTCCGTGAGCGCCCTTGTATGCGCGCGTGAATTGAAATCGATATCAGTCGACGGAAATGGAGTCGACGAATACGTTCACGGCACGCACCTCGGTGCCCGTGGACTTGGTGACGAAATAGCGGACCTCGCTGATGATGGAGGACGCGATTGCGCTGAGATTGACGCTTTTGTCGACCATGATGTGCAGGTCGATGGATATGGAATTATCGGGGCTGAACGTGACCTTGACACCCTTGCCCATTGCCTCCTTGCGCAGCAGATGGACCAGCCCGTCCGTCATGGATCGCACGGCCATGCCCTTGACGCCAAAGCAGTTGGTCGCCGCAAAGCCCGCGATGTTGGTATAGACAGCGCTGTCGACCGTGATCTGGCCGGCGTCTGTATTCATACGGATCATCAAGATTCCTCCTTCTGGGATATTCAATTCATTCTAACCGATTTGCCGGGAAAGTACAAGTGAAAAAACGGGTTTCAGCCTTTTTCATAACCGGTCACGCCGGTATTCTGCATCCATTGGAGCTTTTCACCCATCAGATACGTCAGCGTCTCAAGCTCCGGCCGCTCTGAGCTGCTCAGATACTTGCGCAGGTCATACAGATCGTTGTACGTCAGGTACGGATAATCGCCCTCGACATACGTGCCGTCGGGCTTGATGCTGTAATAGAGATTGTGGTTCGGCATGACCCAGCCGGAGCCGGTGTCCACAATGGCCAGCAGCATCCGGTCGGCCAGCGTGCGCAGATCCTTCCGGTTCAGCAGATCTGCCGCGTGGTACAGCGCCAGACACTCCGATGCCTGATGGTTGAGCGAGGTATGCGGGGCGGTAATTTCGTCCGGGTGCCAGTAGTCGGGGATCAGCCAGCCGCCGGTTTCCGTGGGGATGTGGCTCGTGTCGGCAACCTGAGCGAAGAAGGCAAGATAGCGGTTCATCGTCTCCTCGAACATCCCCTTGCCGAGCCTGCGGGTGGCCGAGATGTAAAGCTCAAGCAGGTCGGTATTGAACCGGGTGTCATAAAAGCCCGGCCCGATGCCGTAATCGCCCTGGAGCCATTCGCTGCCGGGCGTGGTGGGCACATAGCCATACTGGTTCTGCCGCTGCGACATGGTATCGAGCGAGAGGATGACGAGCGCGGGCGCTGCCTTGCAGCGCGGCATCAGGCCAAGATAGCCGCGGATGCAGTAGGACGCGGCGCAGCAGTAATAATAATTCGTGCCGGACGGGATATAGTTGGAGGGCGATTTGCGGAAATAGCCGTCGAAGCACCAGTGCGAATCGCCGTTTTTCACATAGTTGACCCACGCTGTTGCGCAGTTGTCCGCGCTCCAGTCCAGCCCGGACGGCGCGGTCAGGATCAGTGCGTCCGTTACGCAGTCGGGCGCAAGGCCGTAGCCGTCCATCGTGATGCGGACGCCGCCGTCACGCAGCTTCGTGGTGCGCAGAATGCCGTCCTGCTCCGGAAAATACTCCCGTGAGCCGTTTTCGCGCAGGGCAAACGTGCGCGGCAGCGCAAGAAAATACGTCTGCCCGGAGGCCAGCTCCACGACGACGACCGGCGAGGCATACAGCCCGTCTCCCAGCGCCTGCGAGCGCCAGTCCCCGGCGCTCTTGTCATAATACCAGACCGTGCCTGCCTCCGTGACAGTCTGGTCGAAAAAGCGGATATAGCTGCCCCTGCCCGCGGCGCGAAGACCGGCCGCGCTGACGCCGTCGGAGACGGCGTATTCCCGGCTCTCGATCTGATACTGCCCGTACTGGGTGGTTTCAATATAGACCTCGGCGGTATACTTTGTGGAGGTCAGCACCCGATCCGGCGTGCGGCCCGCTGGCTCGTCCGGTTCGTCCGGAGCCTCTTCCTCCGGAAGCTCTGCCGGAGCTGCTGCTTCGGATTCTGCTGCCGGCGAGGGTTCTGCCTGCGGCTTGCCGCAGGCGCACAGCTGCGCCAGTACCAGAATCAAAATCAGGATCAGCGTGAGTTTCTTTTGCATGGACACCTCCGAGGAAGGGTTTGGGCAGAACAATGGCAGCCATTTTTACAAAGCAGTCCGGGATACGCGCAGTCTCTGTAGGGGCCGATGCCCACATCGGCCCGCTGGGAAGTTACGAATTCGCCGAAGATTCCCGTAAAATCGGTACATCCTGCGGGTGGACAAGAGGCATCCGCCCCTACAGGGGGAGAGCGAGGGTCGTTGTAGGGGCCGACGACTCTGTCGGCCCATTGGGAAGTCGCAAATTTGCCGGAGTTTTTCATAAAAAAACGGTGCGACCTGCTGGGCCGATGTGTACCGGCAAGCGGCAGACCCACATCCGTAACGCTCCTTCATCGCGAACGGCTGTGACCGGCATCGGCCCCTACAGCTGGCGCGGGAGCGCCCGGGGCTCCCGCGCCAGTGCGAAAATCAGATCATGCTCGGCTGCCAGCAGTCGGGGGTCTCGAGGCCCATCATGGTCACGATGGTCGGCGCGACGTTGGCAAGGCCGTAATGGCCGTCCTTGATCTCATACTTGTTGTCGGGATCGTAGATGATGAAGGGAACAGGGTTCAGGGAGTGCGCGGTGCGCACGCTGGTCTTGCCCTTCTTCGTTTCGAGCATCTGATCGGCGTTGCCGTGGTCGGCGGTGACGAGCAAGGTGTAGCCGTACTTGTCGGCGGCTTCCTTCACGCGGGCCAGACCTGCGTCGACGGCCTCCATCGCGGTAATGACAGCGCTCAGAACGCCGGTGTGGCCGACCATGTCGCCGTTCGGATAGTTGCAGCGCAGGAACTGGTACTTATGCGAGGCCATGGCCTCGACCAGAAGATCGGTGATCTCCACGGACTTCATCGCGGGCGCCTGCTCGAACGGAATGACGTCGGACGGAACCTCGGCATAGTCCTCAAGGCTCTCATCGACCTTGCCAGAGCGGTTGCCGTTCCAGAAGTAGGTGACATGGCCGTATTTCTGCGTCTCGGACACGGCGTATTCATGGACGCCCGCCTTGCACAGAACCTCGGTCAGCGTGTTGCGGATGACGGGCGGCTCGACCAGATAGTGCATCGGGATCTTGAGATCGCCGTCGTACTCCAGCATACCGGCAAACTTCACGCTAGTATAGTCACCGCGGTCAAACTTGTCAAAGTCCTTGCGGTCAAAGGCGAGGGAGATCTCCTGCGCGCGGTCGCCGCGGAAGTTGAAGAGGATGACGCTGTCGCCGTTTTCAATCTTTGCAACGGGCTTGCCGTCATGCGCAACGACGAACGGCAGCAGATCCTGATCGATCATGCCGGGATTTTCGACGCGGTACGTCTCAATGGCTTCCCGCGCGGAGGCAAACTGACGGCCCTCGGCCTGCACGTGCGTGCGCCAGCCCTTTTCGACCATCGGCCAGTTGGCTTCGTAGCGGTCCATGGTGATGACCATGCGTCCGCCGCCGGAGGCGATCTTGTATTCATGCTCCGCGTCGTTCAGCTCCGCCAGAACGGTCTCCAGCTGATCAACATAGTCCAGCGCGCTCGTCGCGGGGACGTCGCGGCCGTCGAGCAGGATGTGGCAGTAGACCTTTTTGAGGCCCATCTCACGCGACTTTTTCAGCATCGCAAGCAGGTGCGAGATATTGGAATGGACGTTGCCGTCGGACAGCAGGCCGATGAAGTGCAGCGCTTTGCCGTTTTGCAGGCAGTTGTCCGTCAGGTCGACCCACGTCTTGGACTGGTACAGGGAGCCGGTCTCAATGGACTCCTGCACGAGCTTTGCGCCCTGCGAATAGATCTGGCCGCAGCCGAGGGCGTTGTGGCCGACCTCGGAGTTGCCCATGTCGTCGTCCGTGGGCAGGCCGACGGCGGTGCCGTGGGCCTTGAGCCACGTCATGGGGCAGGTGGCCATCAGCTTGTCGAGCGTCGGGGTGTTGGCCTGCTTGACCGCGTCGCCGGGGCCGCCGTCGCCGCGTCCAACGCCGTCCATGATCACAAGTACGATCGGTTTTTTCATTGGTATTCCCTCCTGAGTAGGATATTCTCGAATTTCACTATATTTTACTACAATTTCCCCGCAGATACAACTTAATTTTCTTTGAACAATCGCAGCGCGTGGGAATTAGCCAGCGCGTAAACACGTGCGAAATCCACGTGCGGGTTATAGATGGCCTCCAGCTCGTCGTGCAGGGCCTTCGCCTGCGCGAGAAGGGCGGTCACGTCCGACAGATCGGGCAGCGGAGCATCCGGCCCCCGGTAATAGCGCTTCTCGTTCGGCAGATACACGGCCTCTGTCTCGTCCGGGAACAGAGGGTTCTGATATAGAACCGCAGTTTCCCGCGCGCGAAGCGCCTCCAGCTCCTCCCCGGACACCAGCTGCACCGCGCCTGCGGGCGGTTCGGCGGAGACAAGGCCCCGGCAGGTGACGGCCCGCAGGAAGCGCCTGCTTCGCTCCTCCTGCGCCGGAAGCGGGCAGGAGGGGCGCGCATGGATCACAAGACGCGCATGCGCCTCGCGGTAGAGCGCGCGGTAGCGCGTCTGCAGAAGCTCGATGGCGCGGCGCTCTTTCTGCAGCGCAATGCGGTCATAAAACTGCCCCAGATCGAGATACAGTCCCGCCGCGCCCGGCGTGACGGCCTCGAGCACGTGCGGGGCCGTGCCGTCGGCGTAGCCGGTGTGCAGGGCCGGGAGATACACGCCGTCCACCGAATCCGGGTCGCCGGAGCACAGGACGTATTCGACATCGAGTCCGGCGTTCTCCGCCGCTTTGCCGATGGTCTTCATAAAGCTCGATTTGCCGCACCCCGGCCCGCCCTTGATCACCCACAGAAAATCCTCCGGCCCCCGGCAGAACTGTCCGTAAAACGAGACAAAGCCGGAGGCCGTATTGCCGCCCAGAAAATACCGTGTCACCGCCATGAAATGCCCCTCCTGTATAGCAAGAATACAGGTAGTGTATGCAGCCGCGCGGCGGGATGTGCGTGCATTTCGGCGCGCTGCGAAATTCGCGGCGCGCCAGTTGTAGGGGCCGATGCCCATCTTCGGCGCTAAGAGCCGCGCAAAGCGCGGTTGCGC
>OMCN01000294.1_pt1 | contig 26600 bp, 19 predicted proteins | sample 1645061 | NCBI WGS metagenome assembly OMCN01 (sample SAMEA103958124, study PRJEB25191) | human gut metagenome | biome: human-associated habitat [ENVO:00009003]; feature: intestine environment [ENVO:2100002]; material: feces | place: Germany | collected 2013/2015 | reverse complement strand
AGATGTTAATAAAGGTACATACGCCAAAATGCAAGGTTTCCGTGAACTGATAGAAAGTTTCATTGCTGATGATATTAATAAAAATGCTTATGAAATAGGTCTAGATATTATTCGTCGGTCGGGTATTATGAATGAGGTTTGCCAAGATAATTCTTCTGAGGGGCTGAGTCGTAAGGAAAATATAGAAGAGTTTGTGAATGGAATAAATGCTTTTTGTATATCCAAACAAGAAGAAGGAAATGCAGATGTATCTTTGGTTGATTTTCTTTCGGAAGTAACATTGTATACAGACCAAGATTCTGATAAAGCAGATGATGAAGAAAAGGTAACATTAATGACCATTCATTCTGCTAAAGGGTTGGAATTTAAGAATGTATTTGTCGTTGGTTTGGAAGAAAATCTTTTTCCTAGTATCATGGTGATTGATTCTCAACGTGCATTAGAAGAAGAGCGACGACTGCTTTATGTAGCCATTACTCGTGCGGAAGAACGTTGTTTTTTGTCTTATGCCAAAAGTCGCTATCGTTACGGGAAAATGGAGTTTGGCAGTCCTAGTCGCTTTTTGCATGATATTGATGAGAAATATCTACGTTTACCTTATCAAATGAAAATACCTTGTTCGGTTGATGAAGGCGCAGGGCGTTTCCGCAGGGAGATTGAGGGAGGCTTCACTCGTTCCGCTTCTCCGTCGCGTGCTTCTTTCGGTAGTAGTTCTTCCGAACAGCGTGCACGTCCGAAAGCACAGATTATAGCCCCCAGTGTGCCGAGAAACCTGAAAAAAGTGAGTGCGGTGAGTGGAAGCAGTAGTGCACAGTCGGCAGCTTCGAATGCTGCGTCGGTGACGGGAGTACGTGCCGGACAGATGATAGAGCACGAACGTTTCGGACTGGGTGAAGTGATGAAAGTGGAAGGAACGGGAGATAATGCGAAAGCAACCATTCATTTCAAAAATGCGGGTGACAAACAACTATTATTGCGTTTTGCCCGTTTTAAAGTGATAAAATAAATAGTAACACACTAAATAGAGAAGGTCATGAAGAAACAAATAACAGTAATTTTGCTTTCCGCTTTGATTTTGAGCGGGTGTGCATCGGGGCGTATGGGAAATCCGGGAGCTATCATGGCAGGTGCTTCTATCGGAGGCGGTTATCGCGGTTCTGCTATTGGAAATATTGTAGGGACCATTGCCGGTGCAGCGATAGGGAATGCATTGACAGCACCGAGACAAGAACCGATAGAGGAGGATGCTTATATTCCTGAAGTACGGGAAGTTCGTGTCCGGAAATATAAGAAACAGCCACAGGTGCAGCGACCTCTTACCCAGCTGAAACTGCGCAGGATTCGTTTTATTGATGATAACCGTAGTCATGTGATTGATGCGGGAGAGAATAGCAAGATCATCTTTGAGATTATGAATGAAGGACGGAACCCTGTCTATAATATTGTCCCCTTGGTAGAAACAGTGGGCAAGGTGAAGCATCTCGGCATTTCTCCTTCTGTGATGATAGAGGAAATCCTTCCGGGGGAAGGTATTCGTTACACCGCTTCCATTCATGCAGGCGAGAAACTGAAAGACGGTGAGGTAACATTTCGTGTAGCGGTGGCGGATGAGAACGGAATAATTTGCGATTCGCAGGAATTTACCCTGCCTACACAGCGCTGAGACTAGAAATCAACACAATTATATTGGGTTTTATATAGCGACGGTATAGGGTCGGAATAGCGTAGCTATCCGGTCTCTATACCGTTGCTATTTGTATGCGATAGCGTCACTCTGTTGATACAGAAATAAAGTATGCCATTGGCAGGGTCGGAGTGGTAATTTTCTTTTTTGACTTAGTATTTGATAGGGAAATTTTAAAAATAGGACAGATTTTCTAATGAGAAAAGATAAAATAGTGAGTGATATTCTATAATTGTCATAGATTACGTTAACTTTGTAGTTAAGACATACAAAAATGTGACACACAATGAAAACTAAAAGTACTATTTTCCATAGAAAACTAATGATTAAAACAGCCAGTTTAATAGTATTATCGATTATTATTTGTGCGTGTTCCACGAACAATAAGAGTTTGCTAAGTGGTATTGAAATAATACCGGTCGAAGTAGATGAAGTTTCGCAGGATGTTTCATTGTTTTTAGAGAAAATAGAGATTGTGCCTTTGGAAACAAATGATTCATCTTTATTTCATAGATGTAATAAAGTCCTTTATGATAAAAGGACGGATATGTTTGTGATTTATACAAGTGATCAAATCATTTATACATTTTCGGGGAATGGGCAATATGTTGCAAATTCAAAGAAGATGAAAGGGCAAGGACCGGAAGATTACGTCATGGTATTGGATATTAATCTAAATCCTTACTTAAAAGGTATTGATCTGCTCAATCCTTATGGAACAATATATACTTATAGTCCAACATTTGAGCTATTGGCAAAGAGAAAGTTTAAACCGGAATTTCCTGTGGATTACTTGATGGCTTTAGATACAGATAATTATATCTTTACTAATCCTTTTATGTGGACGGATCAAGAAGTTTCATTTGTTAATTTGAGAACTCAAGAAGCTATTAGTGCAAATTATGAAGGAACTATTTCCGAAAACACTATGGCGCATAATTGTTTTTATCATATAGGAGAACAATTTTATTTTGTTCCTTTCGGACTTAATTATTATTTCTATCAAATAGATGCGAAAGAAAAGAAACTTAATCCTATTATGTATCTTGATTTTGGGGATGCGGAAGTTGAAGATGATAACTTGCCTGGAAGGGCGAGCGGAAAGAGAACTGACTCTGATGAGGAAAGAAGAAAAATAACAGAAGACGCAACGGAAAGATATCAATATCTGAGGAAATCAGGAAAGACTTTGCTTAAATTTTTCAATGATGATTATGTATATATCTTTTTAGCTAAAGCAGTGAGAGGATATGGCAGTCATTATATTTATAATAGGAAAAAGAATGAAGGTTTTCTGTTGAAAGAAGGAAAGCCCTTCTTTATGTATCCTTGTTTTGGTATAATAGATAATGTATTACTTGCTATTTGCCAACCGGATGAGTTGTCTCAATATATGGATCGTAATTTGATGTCACCACAAGAAATTCATAAAATGGAGACGCTGAAAGAAGACGATAATCCTGTAATATTGAAATATTATTTGAAATGATGAAGTTTCCCAGTTGGGGAATAATGCCGATTGCTGGATAATGAATATTAAGATAAGTAGTTTGCTTGGATGTACATGGAAAAAGAGGTATGAATGGCTAAATAGTTTTTAATATTATCTGTTGGTTATTATAAATAATATTATCTTTGTGTTATTCAAACATATAAATAAATCACGTGATGAAATTAATGGCAAGACGAAATAGCATGATTACATCTATTGGTAAATCGAGGTGGAATATGTCAGTGTGTATTACAGTTCTGAAAAATAGTATCGTTTTTCTATTCTTTTTCTTCCTTTTAGTTTTAGTATCTTCATGCAGGCGGTCTTCTACTATAAACACTCCGAATGGTGAATATAAGATGATTGATTGTCAGGAGATTAATGGCGGGAAATTTAAGTTGTCAAGCATAGCTTCATCTTTTTCCGTTATTCCACTTGAAACCAATGATAGTTGTCTGATAGGCGGGATAAGTAAGTTGGAATTTTATGATGGGAAGATATTTGTTTTGGATAAAATGCATAGTGCCCGTTTGTATGTATTCGATACCCAGGGAGAATATAAATTTGCTATTGGAAAAAGAGGGAGCGGGCCTAATGAATATATGCAAATTAATGATTTTTCCATAGACAAGGAAAAGAATTTAATTTATGTGCTTTGTGATAAGAAAAAACTCTTTACTTATTCTTTGTCTGGACAGCCTCTTGGGACAATAACTCTCGATTTCTTTGCTGATGCTATGGAATATCAGAAAAATCAGTTGCATTTTGTGTGTGATAGACTTGATAGGGGTAATCTTATTGTGACTGATATAAAAGGAAGGATACTATATGAAGATTTTCCGAATAAACGAATGGGAGATAATCTTTTGATGCTTATACACCCTTTTTCTAAACAAGATTCTATTTTGCTATATCGGATCTATTTGGATAATAAGATTTATGAGATGCAATCCGATCATAGAATAAAGGTTGCCTATGAAGTGAACTTTGGCGAAGAAAGTATTGATTTTGAGGATTTAGAAGATATTCCTCATAGGGAAGTAAAAAAGAAATTAGCAAATTCTCGTGGAAAAATTAAATATTTAACGGAAAATAGAAATTACATACAATTAATATTCTTCGACAAGCAAATGCCTTGTGTTGCTGTATATGATAAAAGACAGGGAGTAACCCGGTCATATACATTTGAAAATTGTGTTGATGATTTAACCGGACTACAATATCCTCTTTTTGAGTTCACGAAAGGGCAAGATGAATTTATTGCAATTTTGAGTCCAATGGACATTGAAAATGCAGGAAGTGAACTTACGGAAAAAGGGAAGGCGGTTTTTAAAGACGTTAATTTTGTTGACGATGATAACCCTATATTATATATAGTAAAAACGGAATAAGAACTTAATCAGCTGGGGAATAATGCCGATTGCTGGATAATGAAATATTAAGATAAGTAGTTTGCTTGGATGTACATGGAAAAAGAGGTATGAATGGCTAAAAATAGTTTTTAATATCGTCCGTTGGTTTTTGCAAATTATTACCTTTGCGCTATTCAAACAGATAAATAAGTCACGTGATGAGATTAATGAGAAAGCTAAGCGATATGATTGTGTATATTGGAAAACAAAAGATGTATCCTTTATTAATAGTTTTTTTCTTGGGGATAGCCTTTTTTTTCATTTTAGGACAGCTATATTATAGTGTTAGAAAAAAAGCGTATTGCGAAAAGTTGGAAAGAACATTCAAAGAGGTTTTATTGCGACAATTGCAAGAAGATTCTTTTGAAGGCTATCTTTCCACTAGTGAACGGAAACGTCAATTGGAGGAATATCCTGATACTGTTTATCTGACAGATGAAAGTGGGGAACATGGGTATTATTTGGATAGAGAAAAAAGTAGAAGAAATATAGCTCATGATCCACGATTGCGTATTTTACATTCCGCTTATTTGGTAGAACACCCTTTAGTGGTGGATTCTTTATATGGGAAGTGGCAACAACACTTGGAACAGCAAAAAATGTTTACCGCTTTTGCTTTACAATTTTTCTTGTCTGATAAAGACGGAAATACTACAAGTTGCGTATTTCCGAACGACCTTCTTCTTGAAGATTATATAGCTTGTTTTGATATAACGATAGGTTATCGTTGCGAAGTTGAATTAAAAGGCTTTTGTAGCTTTTCGTTTTTTGATCTTGTAGGTACAAGAGGAATCATTTATGCTTTCATCTATTGGTTACTCATAATTACTAGTATTATAATGTTGTTTTTTCTTTCGAAAAAACATAAAAATATTCTTATTCCTACTTCTGCTCATGTCTATCAATTAGATCAAAATATTATATTTGATGCAGACTTAAAAAAGCTAATAGTTGGTAAAGAGGAAATTCTAATGAAACCACAAATATCTGTTTTATTAAGACATTTCTTGGAAGCTCCGGAATTTATATTAAAAGATGAAGAAATACAAGAAATTTTTTGGTCGAACAAATCGAATAATGAGTCGAGACTTCATAATGCAATAAGTCGTTTACGAGGAGTCTTTGAAAATATTCCTTCTATTGAGGTTCAAAGATATGAAAAGGTTGGCTACCAGTTGTATATTAGAAGAATTTGATTGAATAACTATAATCTCCGATGAAAAGGGAGATTTTTGCATAAATACCTTTTCTGTAGAGTAGTATATACAATGGATAGAATCGGTTGGATAGAAATGGTTAGGTGAATTCCTTTGTTGTTGTAAGCCAATTGCATACTTTCGCTTCCATTAATTAATCGATAAAATTATGTATATATGAAAAAACTATTATTCTTTTTTATTTTGGTAGTAGCGGTTATTTCTGTAAAGTACTCACTAAAAGAGCCTCGGGTAAATACATTGTTATTAGATAATGTGGAAGCTTTAGCTGCTTATGAGCAAGATATGCCTCATACTTGTCTTGGGAGTGGTTCTGTCGACTGTCCAATCTCTAAAGTTAAAGTAAAATATGTCTTTAGCGGTTACAGTCTTGAAGAATAGTGCTGTTCTTCTTCTTTTTTTGCTCTTTATTTCTTGCGGAACGAAAAATAAGGAATATGCAAACAATGTATTTCCTTATTCCCAATTTCCACAAGAAAAAGAATTGAAAGGAGAAGTAATAGAACTTGATACAGCCTTGTTTCGTTATCCTTTTCGGATACGGATAGAAGGAGATAAAGCTATTGTGTTGGATTTGCATGGTTCCGATTATTATGGGCACTTATTTCAATACCCAAGTTTCCGGTATCTATCCTCTTTCGGTAGGCGGGGTGATTCTCCTTTAGAAATGTTGTCAATGGAAAATTTCCGTTTACATAACCATACATTATGGACTTTAGATGCTAACAAAAGCGAATTAACTAGGTTAGATTTTTCTTCATCCGGTGATTCACTGCTTCGTGAGGAAACGGTAGCATTGGATGAAGATATACTTCGACCACTTGATTTTGCTATATATAACGATACAACATTTGTCATTCCTGACTATTCAGGTGAGAGTCGCTTTTTAAAAGTTGATTGTAAGGGTAAGCTAATAGAGAAAATAGGAACTATACCAACGACAAATAAGAAAGCCCTGCAAGAAGCCCGTCCGGCATTAGCCCAGGCATGGCGCAGCTTTTTAGATTATAATTCTCATAATAGTGTTTTGGCTACCGTTACTCAGTTAGGAGAAGTGGTTGAAATCTATAATTTAAAAGATAGTACTCATGTCATTCGTGTTGGTGAATATGATGAACCTGAATTCAAAGTATCAGATGGCTATGGTATACCAACAGGTATTATGGGATTCAGTGATGTGCAAGTTACTGATGATGCTATTTATGCGGTGTTTCATGGAACCTCTTTTAAAGATATAGCTAGACAAAGCGGAAGACTTTCTGACGGAGGTAAGTACATTTATGTTTTTAGTTTGAAAGGAGAACCATTATGTAAATATGTGCTAGACCATTATATATATGGTATTTGGGTGGATGAAGTTACTAAAACGATTATGGCGACGGATGTAAATAACGATCAGCCAATACTGAAATTTAGCTTTGGCTAAGATTAGATAATTAACTTGATTAAAAAGGAGCAGGATGATGAGTTTGTTCATCTTGCCGGATTTGCTTACATATCATCTGCTCCTTAACCTTTAAAAAAAGATTCCGATGCAAACATAAGAATAAAAAATTAATGTAGCAAACTATTGCTATTCTGTTGAAATGATAGATACAGAAGAAATGAAAGTTTATTCACTAATATAAAGTATTAAATATGAAAAAGAAATTATTAGGTATGGTAGTTGTGGTAGTAGTTGCAATAGTTGCAGGATACAATGTTTATATATCACAAAATGAAACAAAATTGTCAGATCTGGTTTTAGCTAACGTAGAAGCTTTTGCATGGGGAGGAGAAACTAGTGGCTCATATTATTTACATCCATGCCCTACTCATGCTGGCGCAGAGTGTAGTTCAAAGAAATATGACGAAGGTAACAGATGTGCAAAATTAACTTATTGTTGATTATTATGTCATATTTAAAAATCTTTTTTCTTATGTTGTGTATGATTTTAGTGTCGTGCACAGGACAAAAAACGGGGAAAGAGAATGATAATAATGATAAGATTGCAATAGAGGTGGGGGAAATTAAATTTCCCCCACAAGATGTTCTGCAACTAAAATCATACTATTTATCTTCGTCTGTTCATGTTGATTCAATAGATTATTTGATTGGTTATAATTATAGATTGCATTCGTTGGATTGTATGAATCTGAAATCTAAGTCGGTAACTCAGATTGTATTGCCAGGCGATGGTCCTGATGCTATTGTCCGCTTGTCGGGAATATATGCACAATCGTTAGATTCTGTATGGATATCTGATGAGTCAGAACGCGCTTTCCTAATTGATAGTGTGGGAACGATAAAAAGAATGATTGATTTAAAGAAATATTTGGAGGATCAGGAGCAGTTACTAATAAATACTAATTATGCAATGTTCACTTCTCACTTGTTTTATAATGCCTCTCGTCATTCATTAATGTTTTTAGTAAAACATACACCTTCTAACACATTCATAGTAAAAGAAGTTTTTATAGATGAAGTTGGCAAGATGGCAACTTATCAGTTATCATCGTCTAAGGTTGTTCCTGATATGAGTAAGGGATATGCATATATCAATTTCCCCAATGTTAATTTTGTAGGTGAAAATATTGTATACAATTATCCTGTTGAATCTTCTATTTATATGCTAGACATAAGAACAAACGAACGGAAATACATATTGGCAGACAGTCACTATACTTCTAATATAATAGAGAAATGTACGACAAGCGGGGATTATGCTACTTTGGAAAAACACTGGCTCGAAAATTCTCATTTTTATGATATTATGTATTTACCTAAATATAAAATATATGCTCGTTTACATGCTGATAAAGTTGATTTTGATGAAAAAAAAGGTATGGAGAAGCTTATCAATGAGCGTGACTTATATTTAATGCTGTTCGATGAAAATATGGAAAAAATCGGTGAAACGAAATTATCTAATTGCAGATATAGTCCTTTTACAAGTTGGAATGCAACTTATGGTGGTATAGCTCTTTTTGTTGACAATGTTTTAGACGAAAAGAATAATACTGACGATTTAACTATAGATATAATATCTCTGAAATGAAATTACTTTGTGTAGTTTGGCTTTGAAAAGAATAGAAATATTATTGTCTTTTGTTATTTTTATATTCAACATTATGATTAATGGAAAGTATGCTTAAGGTTCTATTTTATATAAATATATTTGCTATTTTAATGAGTTGCCATTCATGTCGTCGAGAGAAGGCAAATGTTGAAATTACTAATGTGGTTGAAGAATGGATTAATAAAGAGATTAAATTTGATAATGAGTATGTTTTTACTCGATTAGGTAAGGACTCTGTTTATAATTCAATACCTACAAGTAAATATAAGATCTTGGTTTATACCGATTCAATAGGATGCGTAGGGTGTAATTTGAGGTTGTCACAGTGGTTGGAATGGATGATACAAATAGATTCTATATCTGATAACAAAGTTTCCTTTTTGTTTTTTATACATCCTAAAGATATGAGAGATTTGTTGTTGTTACTATGTAGCCAGAGTTTTGATATTCCAGTTTGTATAGATAGGAATGATTCTCTTAATAAGTTGAATCACTTTCCTTCCAATGCAATGTTGCAAACATTCTTGTTGGATGAGCATAATAAAGTTTTGGCTATAGGCAATCCCATGCATAACCCTAAAATAAAGGAGTTATATATGAATATAATATTTGATAAACAGAATATTTCCGAGGTAGAAAAAAGGAAACAAACAGAAGTTTCGATAGATAAAAAGTACATGGATTTGGGAACATTTGATTGGAAGAAACAAAAGTCTTGTGAATTTATTCTAACTAATATCGGACAGGAATTACTAGTGGTGGATAATGTAATTACTTCTTGTGGTTGTACAACTGTAGAGTATTCAAAAACACCAGTGCAACCAGAGAAGAATTTAACTCTGAAAGTGAAGTATACAGCGGACCGACCTGAATATTTCAATAAGACTATAACTGTATATTGTAATGAAAAAGATTCACCTATTTTGCTGAATATTTCAGGAAATGCTAAGTGAGATTAAGTTATGATGAAGAAACATAGAATATATATCCGATTTATTCTTGTTTTGGCATTTTTCTTATTGGGATGGTGGTATATAGGAAAATGTTTTTTAGAAGAAAAACTAATATCTTCACTTGAAGTTGCTTTACAATCTGCTGAAGATAATGAGGGAGAACTACACAAAGTGATTCGTCACTATCAAAAGTACCCTGCTGATAGCCTAAAGTATAAAGCAGCCTGCTTTTTGATAGAGAATATACCTTTCTATTTCTATTCTGAAGGAGAGCAATTAGAAAACTATAAATCTTATTATGCTTGGCTAAAAACAAGCAAAGGAAAAGTTTCAGAACAAGTTGCAGACTCGGTGAAAAAAGTCTTTGGACTAATGCAGGTCCCTAAAAATAAACGAGATATAATAGAGATAGATTCTGCTTATCTATGCCATAATATTGATTGGGCATTTAAAGTCTGGCAGGAGCAACCGTGGGGAAAGAATATTTCATTTGAAACATTTTGTGAGTATTTGTTGCCTTATCGAATAGCTGATGAGCCATTAGCATACTGGCGTGAAACATATTATGAAAAATATAATTCGTTACTGGATTCATTGCGTATGTCTGATTCATTGGATATAGAAGATCCGGTGGTTGCCGCTAATTTTCTAATAAGTAAATTGCCTGATAAGAACTATTATTATACTTCTGTAACGCCATATCCATTTGGACATATAGGACCGGAATATGTACAGTATTTATCCGGGACGTGTAGAGAAGTTACAGATTTTGCCGTATACCTATTTCGAGCTTTGGGTATTCCTTGTGCTATTGACTTTGTACCTGTGCGAAGTTATATAAATGCCGGGCATTTTTGGCTGACAACATGGAATAAAGACGGAGAGGAATATATGACAGACTTTCCGCAAAAATTAGTGCCGGTACGCGAGAATTGGTGGTATCGGTGGGATGACAGTTCCAAAGTGTACAGATATACTTTTAGTGCGAATAGGGAAATGTATGAACAGATGGCAAAGTACGGCGAAGAACTATACCCTTTTTGGCGTTTACCTAAATTTATTGACGTAACTCACGAATATGGTTATTATCTCAAAGAAGAGTTGGTTATTCCTTTAGAAAAACAGTATAAAGTGAAACGGAGCAGAAAAATAGCTTATTTATGCGTTAGCGATAGAGACCGTTGGACTCCTGTTGATTGGACTGAATATGATGCTGGTCATTTGGCATTCCGGTATGTGCGGAAAGGTACATTTATGAGAGCAGCTACTTATGAAAATGGCGTATTATGCTTTTTGACAGATCCCTTTTATATTGATAAGCAAAGCAATGAAATCTGCTATTATCCTGTCACTATAGAGAAGCAGGATGTAGTATTATATGCCAAGTGTGATATTGGGAGAGAAGATATATATAGAAATCGAATGTTAGGAGGAGTTTTTGAGGGAAGTAATCATCCTGATTTTTTGGAGAAAGATACCTTGTTTATTATACAAAGTAAACCTGAACGTCTGAGTACTACTGTAAAAAGTTGGTCTGATAAGGAGTACCGTTATCTTAGATATTTTGGTCCGGCTAAAGGGTCTTGTAATGTTTCGGAAGTCGCTTTTTATGAGAAGAATGACACAGTAGCCTTATCTGGGAAAATCATAGGAACTCCCGGCTGTTATCAACATGACGGGACGCATGAATATACAAATGTCTTTGACGGGAAAACATGGACCTCTTTCGATTATTTTAAACCTACCGGCGGATGGGCAGGACTTGATTTGGGTAGAAAAGTACGGGTAGAGCGTATTGTTTATACTCCGCGCAATAGGGATAACTATGTTCGTCCCGGTGATGTTTATGAATTATTTTATTGTGACAACGACTGGAAGTCTGCCGGAAAAATTAAGGCGACTGCCGATTCATTGGTTTTTCGGGATATTCCTGCAAACGCATTGTTACTTTTGAGAAATCATACACGTGGGCTGGATGAAAGAATTTTTATTTATGAAAACAAAACTCAGCTATGGAAATGAAAACTAATGTCAGGCTTGTTGGAGTATGGAGGGTAATTATTATTTCGGTTATTGTCTCTCTGATATATGCTTGTTCCTGTCCGGATAGGAAGATTTTGTCTCTTTCCGACATTACTCCTTCTGAACATACGCTATTGGCGATTACTCCCGACTTTAGTCTCAAGGTGTTGGGAGATACATTAAATAAAAGTTATCCGAAGTTGAGAACCGGAAAGGTATTTCCGATAACAGGTGTTTTGTGTGTAGATGGTAAGGCTTATCGTTTCATGGGGAGTGACTCTTTACGCATATTTTCCTTAGCTCCTCTTTCTAATGACAGTATCGGCTGGGAGGGAAAGTATTCTTTTTTGTTTCCGGGAAAAGGTTGGGAGCAAAAGGAATATGATGATTCTTTATGGGATGAAGGTAAAGGGGCTTTTGGACCTGTAAAAGGTAATTATCCGGCTCATACATTATGGGGAGCAGAGAATATATATGTTCGCAGACATATCAGAGTTGATGATAAAGACCTGTTGAAGGAACATAAAGTCTATGTCCGTTATATATGCGACGATCAAATAAAGCTTTTTTGTAATGGAAGATATCTGTTAAAAAGTGGATTTACAAATCAAACGAAATGTCAACGTTTGACAGATGAAGCTATTAATCAAATAGTTAATGGAGATAATGTTCTGGCCGCATACTGTCGGAATACGGGAGGTCCTGCCTTATTGGATTTTGGTTTGTACATAGAAAATAAAACATATACTGATGCGGAACCGGCAATATTGAAGCAGAAGGATGTGCAAGCCACTCGGACTCAATTTGTTTTTCAATGTGGAGATGTAGAACTTCAGATTGATTTTATCTCGTCTTCTTTATCAGAAAAGTGGGATATGACAGGCTGGCCTGTCGGCCTTCTTTCTTATCAGATTCGTACGGAAAGAGAAAAAGAGCATACGGTGAAAATACTGTTTGATGTGGATACGGAGTGGATGTTCGGTAAGAGAGAAGTCAATAGTTGGGTGGAGCAGGGGTGGCGTTTTACGAAGTCCGATAGTTTGTATTTGGCTATGAGGACGGATGAGACAAGGTTTTCATATGAAGACAATCATATCATTTTGTCACAAAAGTTGTGTTCGGGGAAGGAAGATAGAGGTGTGTTGCTTATTGGATATAAAGAAGGGCAGACTTTACAATATGGTGGGGAGAACTTACGCCCTTTTTGGAATAATGATGGAGCAAAAGAGGTAAAAGAACTAATGAAATCTGTAGGAAACAGGTGTCAGGAGCTTAGGCAGGAAAGTGAAAAACTGGATTATAAGTGGAATGACAAGGCTTTACAAGTAGGAGGTGAAACGCTTGCCGAGTATATACTTCCTGCTTACCGTAATTTTTTATCTTCCCATAGATTTGTATTGTCTCCGGATGATAAATTGTTTTGTTTCGGTGATACTTTAGGTAATGTAAGAGAAGCTTATAAAAGCTTTCCGGCATTGTTGTTTTTCAATCGTGTCGACTGGATGAAGAGTTTGTTGGACCCTGTATTTATATATTGTGAGGGGATATATTGGAACAAGAAACATCCGCCTTATGATATTGGTTTGTATCCGGTATCCGGTAAGCAGGTAAAATTGGAAAGTTGTGCTGTGGAAGCCGCTGCCAATATGTTGATAATGACAACTGCTATTGTGGAAGCGGAACAAGACTTCGGTTATGCTGATATGCATTGGAGCCAGTTGATTTTGTGGGCAGATTATTTGCAAAAGAGGATAAAGAAAGAGACTTTCCCTTTGGAGGGATTATTGGGTGAAAATGATGAATGTGTGAAATGTACGTTGGGACTGGAGGCTTATCGTAGGCTGATTCAACTAAAGGAAGCATATGAATAGAGTAAAGAAAGTTGTAGCAATATTCGAGAATCTGGCAGTCTTCCTATTCTGCACAGTGGTAATTTTGTTTTTGATGCAGTTATTCTGTTTTACTTCATTCAGGATACCTTCGGACTCAATGGAACCTGCATTGAAGGATGGCGACCGGATCTTGGTTAATAAGATGATAAAGGGTGCGCGGTTGTTCGATGTGTTTGCTGCGTTGAATAATGAAGATATTACTATTCATCGAATGCCCGGATGGGGAAATTTCAAGAGGAATGATATATTGGTTTTTAATTTCCCTTATCGAATGAATCGTTGGGATAGTATCCGGCTTGATGTGATGCAATATTATGTAAAGCGGTGTATTGCGCTTCCGGGAGATACTTTAGAGATTCGGGAAGGATTTTATAAAATACGGGGGTGTGACGAACGGTTGGGAAATTATAATGCCCAGCACTATCTTGCGGACTTAGAGTATCCGGAACAGCATGGCATTGTGGTAGGTACTTTTCCGTATGATGGACAGCTGGGGTGGACTATCCGTGAATTCGGACCACTGCCAATTCCTCTAAAAGGTCAGACAGTAATGATGAATCGTACGAACTATCTATTGTACAGGCAATTGATAAGTTGGGAACAGAAGAAGAAACTACGTTTGAATTATGGGCAGGTATTATTGGGAGACAGTCTGATTTCTCAATATCGCTTTAAAAAGAACTATTATTTTGTTTCCGGTGATAATATGGCTAACTCGCAGGATTCGAGATATTGGGGGATGCTGCCGGAAGAATACATTGTAGGTAAGGCTACCCGTATATGGTATTCGGAAGATAAGTTTACGGGGAAATCCCGTTGGAATAGGATGATGAAGAAAATCAAATAAAGAATGAAGCTAAAGTTGGAATTGATGCAAATGACAAAAAAGAATATGGCGGATGTGGTAACTTGTATAGGAGTTGCGGCAATTCTGAGCGTAATAGTTTTTACTATCCCGAATGAGATTCCTATCGGCGAAATGGCATATCAGAAACTATGGTTGGGACGTATGGCTGTTGTTTTTGTCGTTTGCAGTCTGTTGTCTCTTTGCCTGAACAGGAAACAATATCTGTCTTTTCCGGCGATAGTAACATGGGTATTGATTGCATTGGGAGGAATTGAAGCTGCCTGGGGGATGAGACAGATATACGGTCTGGCTGTTTCCAATCATTCCCTGTATGCGCTTACGGGGTCTTTCTATAATCCGGGACCTTATTCCGGATATTTGGCGATGATATTTCCGCTTTGTCTGCATGAGTGGTTAAACTTGAAAGAAAGAACGGAACGCACATGGGTAGAACAGGGAAAGTATTATATGGCATTAGGAGTTATGCTGTTGATTTTGTGTGTACTACCTGCCGGAATGAGCCGTTCGGCATGGATGGCTGCCGCAGTTTCGGGTATATGGGTATACGGAATACATGCTTCTTGGGCAACATGGTTGAAAGAGGCGGGGCAGAAATACAAGAAGACAATGATAACAGGTTTGGTGATTGGGGGATTAGTGTTGATAATGATAGGTTATGTCCTTTTTCAGCTGAAAGCAGCTTCTGCCAACGGACGTTTGTTAATGTGGAAAATCAGTTGTCTGGCTATTGCTGAAAGTCCGGTTGTTGGACATGGTGCAGATGGATTTGTTTCTGCTTATGGGAGGGCTCAGGAAGAATATTTTGCAAATGGAGAATATTCGGAGACGGAGGAATTGGTAGCAGGTAGTCCGGAATATGCTTTTAATGAATATCTGCAGGTGGCGGTGGAATATGGAATCCCTTTCTTATTTGTTGTTTTACTAGTTATTGCTTTTTGTTTTTGGAGAGGAATTACCGAAAAACAAATAGGTATTTGTGGTGGGGTGATTTCGGTTTTAGTGTTTGCCTTATCTTCCTATCCGATGCAGATTCCGGGATTTGCAATGACATTCTATTTCTTGTTAGCCGCTTGTGTCATAGGGCGTTCAAAGGTGGCGTTGCTATTCTTTATTTTGATGATAGCTTTGTTAGGAGCATATTACTGGAAGAATAATCAATATAAGGCTTGTAAAGAGTGGTATCGAAGTAAAATGCTTTATAATATTGGCGCTTATCAGGCAGCTAAAGAAGGGTATGAAAAGCTGTATCCGGATTTGAAGACTCGGGGAACTTTCCTTTTTGAATATGGACACTGTTTGCATAAATTGAAAGAATATGATAATTCTACAAGATTGATGCAAGAAGCAATGAAATATACTTGTGATCCGATGGTTCTTAATATTATCGGAAAAAACTATCAGGCAACAGGAGAATACGAAGAGGCGGAAGAGAGTTTGATACGGTCTACTCATCGACTTCCGGGACGGATTTATCCTTATTATCTTTTGGTGAAACTTTATGCGGAATCGGAATATCGGCAGCCTGAGAAGTTGAAATATGCGGCGGAGGTTGTATTAACGAAAGAACCGAAAGTGCAATCGACGGCAGTAAAAGAGATGCGGGCGGAAGTACAGAAATATTTGAAATGAACGCATAGGTTAGGGCGAAATGTAAATGTATACTGTTAAGAATAGTTATGATATTATGTATCTGAGAAAATTATTACTGATAAAAAAAATATAGATATTCCAATTATGTTACTTTTGTAGCTAAGTAGAACATAAAATAAAATGCTATGAAAACAAATATCCTTATGAGAAAATACAGTTGTATATGGATGCTGCTATGTTGTTTAGCTTATGGTGGAATGACATCTTGCTCTGGCAAGAAAAGTGATGCAGACGAGCAGGATAAAGGTGTTTCTACCGTTCTTCCGGATTCAAAGAATGAAGTCACCGTTCAAATTCTAAAGAGGTGTGATTTTCATCACGAACTAGTCAGTAACGGTAAGGTAAGTGCCCGCGGGCAGGCTGATCTTCGTTTTGAAACGAATGAGGTTATTGCTCATGTCTATGTGAAAAACGGTGATCGTGTTCGTAAGGGGCAGAAGTTGGCCGAGCTGGATAAATTCCGTCTGGAACAGAAATTATCACAGGCGGAAGATGCTTTGTTGAAAGCGGAGCTTGAACTGAAAGATGTACTTATCGGGCAGGGATATACGCCGGATGATTTTAGCAAGGTGCCTGAAGAAACCATGAAACTTGCGAAAGTAAAGAGCGGCTATGAACAGTCGAAGTCCCAGTATGAACTTACGAAAAGAGAAACGGAACATGCTACACTTGTTGCCCCCTTTGACGGGATAGTAGCTAATCTGTTTTCAAAACCTTATAATCTCGCTAATACGTCCGAGGCATTTTGTACTGTCATTGACACTCGTGGGATGGAAACTGATTTCACCGTGTTGGAGAACGAACTGGCTTTTATTAAAACCGGTGACAAAGTAATGATTACTCCTTATGCCGGCGGAGGTTCTTATGAAGGTAGTGTATCTGAAATCAATCCGCTGGTGGATGCGAACGGAATGGTAAAAGTAAAAGCTGCGGTAAACGGACAGGGGAAGTTGTTTAGCGGCATGAACGTAAGGGTAAGCGTCAAGCGGAGTTTAGGGGAGCAGTTGGTCATTCCTAAAACGGCTGTGGTGCTGCGTTCCGGCAAACAGGTTGTGTTTACCTTAAAAGAAGGCAAGGCAATGTGGAATTATGTACATACGGGATTGGAGAATGCTACGGAATATGTTGTCTCGGATAAATCTCAGGGTGGTGTTGAAGATGGCCTCTTGGAAGGAGATACGGTTATTGTCACCGGGAACTTGAATTTAGCGCATGAAACGGAGGTGACTATAAGCGGTGAATGATTGACTGCAAACGATAAATACAGAGAAAAGCATGATAAAATTCTTAATCCAGCGTCCTATTGCCGTGCTGATGGCTTTCACCGCCTGTTTTATAATCGGGCTGGTGACTTATTCTACACTTCCGATATCTCTGCTTCCGAATATCGCTATTCCGGAGATCACTATACAGGTGTCTGCTGCCAATACATCTGCCCGCGAACTGGAAAATACGATTGTGAAACCTTTGCGCAGCCAGTTGATACAGGTTTCTACATTGAAAGATATTCACAGTGAGTCTAGAGACGGCGCCGGTATTATCCGCTTGTCTTTTGATTTCGGTACTAATACGGATCTGGCCTTTATCGAGGTAAATGAAAAGATAGACGCTGCAATGAACTATCTCCCGAAGGAAACGGAACGTCCGAAAGTCATTAAGGCGAGCGCAACGGATATACCTGTTTTTTACCTGAATCTGACTTTGAAGAATGACAGTGCTTATAGCATTACGGGACAACAGTCCTTTCTGGATCTGTGTGAATTTGCCGAATCGGTCATTAAACGTAGGATAGAGCAGCTTGAAGAAGTGGCTATGGTAGATGTGACCGGATTGGTGGAACGTCAGGTGCAGATTGTGCCCGATGAGGATATGCTCTCCATGTTGGGAATTTCTATTGAGGATATAGAATCGACTCTGGCTGCCAATAATGTGGAACCGGGTAGTATGACGGTACGTGACGGATATTATGAATATAACATAAAGTTTTCCACCCTCCTGCGTACTGCGGAAGATGTAGAAAATATTTATCTGCGTAAAGGAGACCGGATTGTGCAGTTAAAGGATTTCTGCCGGGTGAATATCGTGCCCGTAAAAGAAAAAGGGGTATCTGTATCTAACGGGAAAAGGGCAGTGACGCTGGCTGTTATCAAGCAGGCGGATGAGAATATGGATAAGATGAAGAAATCTCTGGTAGAGACGATGGAGTACTTCCAACGGGTATATCCGGATATTGATTTCAGTATCAGCCGTAATCAGACGGAATTGCTGGACTACACAATTTCGAATCTGCAACAGAATCTGTCTTTAGGTTTTCTCTTTATCTGCCTGGTAGCGGTCTTGTTTCTGGGGGATGTAAAATCTCCGTTGGTTATCGGACTTAGCATGGTGGTTTCTATCGTAATCAGTTTCGTTTTCTTCTATCTGTGCAATATGTCCCTGAATATCATTTCACTCGCCGGATTGATTCTGGCATTGGGTATGATGATTGACAGTTCGATTATTGTAACTGAGAATATATCGCAATACCGGGAACGGGGATATTCGTTGCGCCGTGCCTGTATCACGGGAACAAGCGAAGTGGTGACTCCCATGTTGAGTTCCTCCTTAACGACCATTGCCGTGTTTGCACCGTTGATTTTTATGAGTGGTATTGCCGGAGCTATCTTTTACGATCAGGCTTTTTCAGTTACAGTGGGACTTATGGTTTCTTATTTTACGGGTATCATGTTGCTTCCCGTACTTTATCTGCTGGTCTACCGGACCGGTATCCATACCCGGAAATGGAAGTGGCTTTCCTTTAAATTCAATAACCCGATAAAAGATCATACATTAGACCGTTTTTATGATGCGGGGGTGGACTGGGTATTCAGTCATAAAACGTTCAGTGTTTTGTTCTGTGCTATTTCCATTCCGCTTTGTGTATTTTTCTTTTTCTTTATCGACAAGCAGCGCATGCCCGATATTGAGGAGAATGAATTGATTGCCAGGATTGAGTGGAATGAGAATATTCATGTGGATGAAAACAGGAGGCGTGTGGACGAACTTTTTAAAGAACTGGAAGAACCGGTAGCCGAGCACACGGCGTCCATTGGCAGGCAGGATTTCCTTCTGAACCGTGAAAGGGAGCTTTCTTCTTCCGAGGCTGAACTTTACTTCCGTACGGAGACGCCCGAAACTATTTCTCCTTTACAGCAAGAAATTTATCGCAGACTGAAAGAGCGTTATCCGCTTTCTGTCATTTCTTTCTCTCCGCCGGAGACTGTGTTTGAGAAACTCTTTGTCACAGGCGAACCGGATATCATAGCCGAATTTTATACCCGTAATAAGGCAAAGGCACCGGAAGCGGAAACCATCCGGCGCGTGGAGAAGGACTTGGCACGGAAGACGGGAATCGCCCCTACGGGTATCGCTTTCGAGAATCAACTGAATCTAAGTATTAGCAAAGAGAAACTGTTGCTTTACCGTGTTTCCTATAATGAGCTCTACCGTATCTTGAAAACTGCTTTTCGTGAGAATAGTGTGACAATGTTGCATTCTTACCAACAATATCTTCCGATCAGCGTTGCCGGCAGCGAAAAGACTGTGAATGAAATATTGCAGGAGACGTTGATACAGACTGAACCGGATAATAAAGGAAACATAGAATATATCCCTCTTCGGGAGCTGGTTACGATAGCTCCTGCTGAGGATCTGAAAAGTATTACTTCGGGGCGTAATGGTGAATATGTCCCCTTTAATTTTTATGACGTGCAGAACGGGGACAAGTTGATGCGGGAAGTGAAGCAGGTAGCGGAGGAAACGAAAGAATGGGATACAGGCTTCTCCGGAAGTTTCTTTTCCAACAGGGAGATGTTGGACGAGCTGGTGGTAATCCTGTTTATTTCGTTGTTGCTGATGTACTTTATTCTTGCCTCGCAGTTTGAAAGTTTCTTGCAACCTTTGCTTGTTCTGGCGGAGATACCGATAGATGTGGCCTTTGCGTTATTACTGCTTTGGCTTTGCGGGCATACACTGAATCTGATGTCTGCTATCGGACTTATTGTCACCTGTGGTATTGTAATCAATGACTCTATCCTGAAACTGGACGCTATCAATGAACTGCGCAAAGCGGGTGTTCCGTTGTTGGAGGCTATCCATGAAGCAGGACGCAGGCGTTTGCGCCCGATTATCATGACTTCGCTGACTACTATCTTTGCAATGGTGCCGTTACTGTTTTCATCGGATATGGGTTCGGAATTACAGAAACCATTGTCTATCGCCATGATAGGGACAATGTCGGTCGGTACGGCAGTGAGTCTGTTCATCATACCATTGCTTTACTGGTTTATTTACAGAAAGAAAGAAGAAATAAGTAGCAAGTAATAACGAATAGTTCAAATATGAGAGTTATGAATGGATTATTAAATTTTACCACGGAGGAGACAAAGTTATTCTTTTCAGCAAAGAAAAGGATATGGGCATTTCTCTGTATTCTTGGTGTCCTCTGTGGTGAATCCCTGCTTCATGCACAGAAACGTCTGGTACTGGATTTGAACCGGACAATCGCTCTTGCCAATGACAGTTCATTGGAGTCATTCCGTACACAGAATATGTACTTGTCCGGTTATTGGGAGTACAGGACATATAAGGCAAACCGCCTGCCCAGTCTGACGCTGGATCTTACTCCGGCGCAATATAACCGGGATATTACGAAACGTTACGATTCGGGACAGGATTTGGATGTGTACCGTACGCAACAGTCTTATTATGCTTATGGAGGGTTAAGTGTCCGGCAGAATCTTGACCTGACCGGAGGTACATTTTATCTGGAATCGAATCTTGCCTATATGCGTAATTTCGGGGATAATAGTGCGACACAGCTGACCAGTGTCCCGATAAGGATTGGGTATTCGCAAAGTCTGGTGGGGTATAATCCATTCAAATGGGAACGGAAGATAGAGCCTTTGAAATATGAACGTGTGAAAAAGGAATTTCTTTATAATGTGGAGAAAGTTTCGGAAACGGCAACGAGTTATTTCTTCTCTCTGGCTATGGCACAAGCGGAATATAACCTGGCAAAAGAAAATCTGGCTTCTACGGATACGTTGTACCGCATCGGGCAACAACGGCACCGGATCGCAGCTATCTCGCAAGCCGACCTGTTGACTCTGAAGCTGGATCGGGTGAATGCGCAGAACACATTGCAGAATAAAGCAAGCGATTTGAAGCGGGCTATGTTCTCATTGGCTTCTTTTCTCAATCTGGATAAGAATACGCAGATCGAACTGGAACTTCCTTCCCGTCCGGGAATGCTGGAGATTCCGATAGATGAGGCTTTGAGGTGGGGAAGGAGCAACAACCCGCAATTGTTGGAATTGAAACAGAATGTGCTGGAAGCGGAGCGTAATGTGGATAAGACTAAAAAGGAGTCGCGCTTTAATGCAAGTGTGAATGCCAGTATCGGTTTTAATCAGGTGGCGGACAATTTCGGGGATGTCTATCATAAGCCCATGCAGCAGGATTTGGTGGCGGTCAGTGTCTCTATTCCGTTGCTGGACTGGGGCGTCCGCAAAGGAAAGTATAATATGGCACGGAATAACCTGAATGTGGTGAAGATTTCGGCACGCCAGGACGAGATAAGTATTGAGGAGGAAGTGATAATGACAGTGAGTGATTTTAATATCCAGCAACAATTGATTGCCAGTGCGGAAGAAGCTTTGGATTTGTCCATACTCGCTTATAATGAGACAAAGCAGCGTTTTATCATCGGCAAAGCGGATATAAACAGCCTGACTCTTTCTCTGAACAGGCAGCAGCAGGCACAGCGTAACTTTATCTCTGCTTTGCAGAATTACTGGTTGAATTATTACAAGATACGACGGCTTACGTTGTTTGATTTTGCTACAAAACTTTCACTTTCGGACAGGTTCGATTTTAACGGAGGCAAGCTGATCAAATGATAATTGCGGCGTTTATTCTCGGTAGTATCTCCATTAAGTCTATCATAAACAGAGATGCTGTCGTTTATATGACAGAGATTTCTATTTACATAAATAATGGTAATGCAAAATATAAATCTTGAAATAAAAAAGTCCTCGAAGGCTTCCGCTTTCACCCTGATTGTGGCTTTTGTCTGCGTGGCATTGGTCGGGCTGGCGCTTGTGCCGTTGCTTCCGGTCAAACTGAACCCCTCACGGACATTACCCGGCTTCACGGTGCGTTTCAGTATGCCCGGCACTTCGGCACGCGTGGTGGAAATGACAGCTACCAGCAAACTGGAGGCGATGCTTGCCCGCGTGAAAGGGATTCGGGGTATCTATTCTACTTCAGGAAACGGGTGGGGCAGTATCAGCGTGAATCTGGATAAACATGTGGATGTTGCAGTTGCACGTTTTGAAGCGTCCACCATCATTCGTCAGACATGGCCGGAACTGCCGGACGGGGTGAGCTATCCGTATATTCAGATGCAGAGTCCGGGGCAGAACAACCAGGGCCCTTTTATGGCATTTACGATTAATGCGCCTGCTATTCCCATTCTGATACAACAGTATGCGGAAGAACATATTAAGACACGTTTGGCACAACTTCCGGGAATTTATAAGATTAATCTTGGCGGGGCTACTCCAATGGAATGGCGGTTGGAATATGACTCCGAACAGTTACATACGCTTGGGATAAGTACGGATGATATCCGTCAGGCTGTCCGGTTGCATTACCAGAAAGAGTTTCTGGGTACATACGATATGGAACAGGGGAGTTCGGGCAGGCAATGGATCCGTCTGGCGCTGGTTCCCGAATATAATAACCGGGACTTTGATGCGGAACGGATACAGGTGAAGATGAAAGATGGCAAAATCATTGGTCTGAATGAATTGGTAAAAGTTTCCCGTGTGGAGGAACAGCCGCAAAGTTACTACCGAATTAACGGTCTGAACTCTATCTATCTGTCTGTCGTGGCGGAGGAAACGGCCAATCAGTTGGCATTGAGCAAGGAAGTGAAAGCATATATGGATGATATCCGGTTACTTCTTCCGGTGGGATACGAGATTCATACCAGCTATGATGCAACGGAGTTTATTCAGGAAGAACTGGGGAAGATTTATCTGCGAACGGGGGTGACGGTAGCGATTCTGCTTCTGTTTGTGCTATTGATTACCTTTAGTCCGAAGTATTTGTTTCTGATTGTAACCAGTCTGGCAGTTAATGTAGCGATAGCCGTTATCTTCTATTATGCATTCGGACTTGAAATGCAGCTGTATTCTCTGGCAGGTATCACGGTTTCTCTAAACCTGGTGATTGACAATACGATTGTGATGAGCGACCATTATCTGCGGCGTGGAAACCGGAAGGCTTTTATGTCCGTACTGGCGGCTACGTTGACTACAATGGGGGCTTTGGTCATTATCTTTTTCCTCGATGAGAAGATACGCCTGAACTTGCAGGATTTTGCTGCGGTAGTGATTATTAATCTTGGGGTATCACTGCTGGTTGCCCTGTTTTTTGTTCCTTCCCTGATCGACAAAACCGGATTGAAGCGGAGGAAAAAATCTTCGCTTTCAGGTGCGAAGTGGAAGTCGGGAAATATACGTTTCTTTATGTGGATACGTTCTAAAATGCATCGTTTTCCGGTATATTTCAGCCGTTTTTACAGTTGGCTGATACGGATTCTTTGCCGGTGGAGGGTGGCGGTCTGCATTTTATTGTTGCTGGCTTTCGGATTACCGGTATTTCTGTTGCCGGAAAAGATGAAGGGGGAAGATAAATGGGCGGAATTTTATAATAAGACACTGGGTACTTCTACGTATAAAGAGAAGGTAAAACCGGTAGTGGATAAAGCATTGGGAGGAGCTTTAAGACTTTTTGTACAGAAAGTATATGAAGGAAGTTATTTTACGCGTAATGAAGAAGTGGTGCTTCATGCCAATGCCAATTTGCCGAATGGGAGTACGCTGGAGCAGATGAATACGTTGATTAAGCGAATGGAAACTTACTTGAGCGAATTTAAAGAAATCAAGCAGTTCCAGACGTCTGTGGAAAGTGCACGCAGGGCATCTATTCATATTTATTTCACGAAAGAGCACCAAAAGAGCGGTTTCCCGTATACGCTGAAAGCTAATATGATAAACAAGGCACTTCAATTGGGTGGAGGAGATTGGAGTATTTACGGATTGCAGGACCAAGGATTCAGTAATAATGTGCGTGAGAGTGCGGGTTCATTCCGGGTGAAAATGTATGGGTATAATTATGACGAACTGTATGACCGGGCGGAACAACTGAAAGAGAAGTTCTTGTCTCACCGCCGCATCAAGGAAGTGACGATCGGTTCCGACTTCTCGTGGTGGAAGGATGATTATATGGAATTTTATTTCAGTCTGGACAAGCTCCGAATGGCAGAGGAAAATATCGGAGCCGGAAGATTGTTTTCCGCTATCCGACCGATATATGGACGGAATATGGAGATTGGTTCGGTGACGACGGAAGAAGGTACGGAAAAAATAAAATTGTCTTCCCGCCAGTCGGAAGAAAGGGATGTGTGGGCAATGCAGTATTATCCTTTTTCGGCAGGCGGAAAAGAATATAAACTGTCGGAACTGGCAACAGTGGAAAAAGGGCAGATGCCGCAGGAAGTAGCCAAGGAAAACCAGCAGTACCGGCTGTGCCTGCAATATGAGTATATCGGTTCTTCGGAACAGGGGCATAAGCTGTTGAAGAAAGATCTGGAGGAATTTAATGAGATTCTTCCAATGGGATATACTGCCAAATCGGAGGACAATAACTGGTCGTGGGGAGGAAAGGACAATAAGCAATATCGTCTGTTGCTTATTGTGATTGCTATCATTTTCTTTATTACGAGTATTCTGTTCAATTCTTTGAAACAGCCGTTAGCGATTATTTTTGTGATTCCGGTGTCTTATATCGGAGTGTTTCTTACATTCTACTGGTTCAAACTGAATTTTGATCAGGGAGGTTTTGCTTCTTTTGTTCTGCTTTGCGGTATCACAGTAAATGCAAGTATCTATATCCTGAACGAATATAATTCTATTCGTAAACGTTACCCGTGTCTCTCGCCGCTCCGGGCATACGTGAAAGCCTGGAACACGAAAGTGATTCCTATTTTCCTGACGGTGGTTTCCACTATTTTGGGATTTATTCCTTTCATGATAGGTGCGGAGAAAGAAGGTTTCTGGTTTCCGTTGGCGGCAGGTACGATTGGGGGATTGGTTATGTCGGTAATTGGAGTTTTTATTTTCCTGCCGGTATTGACGCTGAAGAAGAAGTGGTTTACGAGGTCTAAAGCAGTGCTTTAGGGATGCTAAAGCGTAGCTTTAGGACGGATAAAGCTACGCTTTTTATTGTTTTACCAATTATTCCCTGCGTTACTGCTATTGATAAGCATTTCTATCCGTTGCTTATATGAATTCGCTCCTTCGGCAATATTTTTTCCTGCATCTGCAGTTCCCATTCCGTAAACGACAATAGGTGTCTGCCACGCCATACCCGAATGAATAGCACTGCCTTGATACGGACGTAGAAGTTCATCGGTTGTGAATCGGTTTCGTCCGCCACTACGATAAGCGTCGTATTCGGAGCCGGTGGTCGTTACTATCATTAACGGTTTGCCCGCGACAGCCGGAGTCTTGGACAAGTGAGTGAACACTTCGTCCTGCCATTTTTTTAGTAATGACGGGGCAGACATCCAGTAGAAAGGAAACTGGTAGATAACGGCCGAAGCGTCGGAGATGATTTTACTCCATTCGTCCACATTGAAAGCAATGTCCTCTGACAGTTCGTAAAGGTTGAACACCGCCACTCCTTCAATGTCACTGACAGCATCGATTAATGCTTTGTTTGCCTGTGATCCTTTGATGTTGGGGTGTGCCAGCAGAATCACTACTTTTCTTAAGTCTTTATTCATAATCAGTCAAGTATTTGGGATGAAACAATTACACGTCTTATATAATAAGGTCTAAAAATAAGAAAAAGTTCTCGAAAAGCAATATCTTAATTAAAAATAAAACAATCCCTCTTTGCTTTTGAATTTGTATTTTTGCATCCGTATTTGTAAGACGTTACTTTAGATAACAATATTGTATATGATAGATTTTACCCAGTTTCCTTCTCCCTGCTACATCATGGAAGAAGAACTTTTAAGAAAGAACTTGAGTTTGATAAAAAGCGTAGCCGACAGGGCGGGAGTGGAGATTATTCTTGCTTTCAAGTCGTTTGCTATGTGGCGCTCTTTCCCTATATTCCGTGAATACATAGACCATTCTACAGCAAGCTCGGTCTATGAGGCACGTCTGGCGCTGGAAGAGTTCGGAAGTAAGGCACATACTTATTCACCTGCATATACAGAACAGGATTTCCCGGA
>OMCN01000292.1_pt1 | contig 26636 bp, 27 predicted proteins | sample 1645061 | NCBI WGS metagenome assembly OMCN01 (sample SAMEA103958124, study PRJEB25191) | human gut metagenome | biome: human-associated habitat [ENVO:00009003]; feature: intestine environment [ENVO:2100002]; material: feces | place: Germany | collected 2013/2015 | reverse complement strand
CCGTACAGAGTCGGGAAGCCGGCCATGATCTGCGCCATGGTCATCTCGTCGATCAGAACGAGCTTGCTGTTGAGCTCTTCGCTGTTGCCGTTGCGTCTGTCGCCCTTGGCAAGAATGACAAGGTTCTCAGCGACGTAGCGGTAGATGCAGTAGGTAAGCTCGTGGCTCATGCGCAGGTTGGAGCCGCGCAGGCCGAGGATGTTCTTGTCCATGAAGCTGTGGCAGCAGAAGTAAGACACCATCCAGCGATAGTACAGCGTCTGGTTCATAGCCGGGATCAGGTCCTTGGAGAAGGACATGAGCAGCATGCCCCACAGACGAGCCCATTCATAGAAGTCATAGACCGTGTCCTTGATGCCGCGCCACTCACGACGCACGGTGCACATGGCACCGTCGCGATACAGGCGGCCGAGGTGACGCTCACCGTTGAGGATGAGGTCGATCTTATCCTTCATAGAGGCAGCCGCAAAGGACTTGTACTCTTCTTTGATACGGTCACGGTCGGAAATGAGAATGTTCTTCCAGCCCTCGCCGAACTTTTTCCAGTCGGTCTCCTTGAACATGTCCCAGAAGATGCCGCCGACCAGTTTCAGGTTCTCTGCCTGAGCAGCCCAGTCCATATTGTCTTTCGCTTTGAAGAATTTCGGATTGGGATATTTCACCTTGCCCATTACTTGGCACCCCTTTCTCTCTGGATCTTCTTGATCTCCAGGCTCTCCACAAAGGCCTGGAACCGGGTGCGCAGCTGGCCTGCGGAACCCAGGGTGTATTCCTTTTCGATGGTGCAGCAGGGCACGTTCAGCTCGTTTTGCAGCACATGGCTGGCCAGCACCTTTTCATAGCTCCAGAACTCGCAGAACTTCATGCTCTCATAGATGATGCCGTCGGCGTGGAACTCCCGCACCAGGCGCTCCAGCTCCCGGTGCCGCTGGTCGATCTTGTCGCCGGACATGAAGCGGGCGCACTGGTTGGTGTGCAGATAGTGGCGGCACACGGCGTCGAAGGCCGTTTCGCCCGGCCGGATCCCGATCTCCTCCCGGCTGGGGAAGCTGCCGAAGCAGTAGCGGTCCGCCACCACCATAGCGCCGCACATCTCCAGCAGCTTGGTGAAGGCGGGGTCATCGATCTCGCTGCCGGCCAGGACCACCCGGGCCCGGAAGGGGAACTTCGCCTCGGGCATACGGGTGCGCAGCTCCTCCAGCGTCTCCTCCAGATACGGGAGGATCAGGTCGTGGGGACAGACCTGGCTCACCAGCTGGATCACGTGGAACTCGTATCCGGTGATGGGCGGGTCCGGCAACTTGCGCAGGTCGCCGATCCCGGTGATGACCCGGCACAGGCGGTTGTGCTTTTCCACCGCCGCGCGGATGGCGTCGTCGGACACGTCCACGCCGTAGTGCTCCCGGAGGGCATCCAGCACCTTCAGCTGCAGCTGGGCCTTGTAATAATCCAGGGAGGTCTGGTCCCCCTTCATGGGCGGGTCGATGATGGTCAGGAAGAACCGGTCGTTTTTCACCGGGTGCAGCAGCTGGAAGTGCTCCTCCATGCGCTCCATGGCGGCGCAGCACTCGGCCCCGAACAGCGCGCCCAGATAGTTGTAGCCCCCCTCGATGGCCCGCTCCAGGATGCAGCGGACATAGGGGCAGTTGCGGCCGGTCATGTAGTACGAGGCGATGTCCGGCGAGGCGCTGCGGGGCGCCCGCAGACGGCTGGAGAAGCAACCCGGCAGGTTCAGCAGCACCTCCGGAATGTAATAGCAGTTATAGCCCAGGGCGATCTGCCCCTGGTCCACCGCCTGCTGCACCAGCTGGTTATTGGCCTGCTGCAGCAGGTCCTCGAAAAAAATCAGATGCTTCAGATCCTTCATAGGCGGCTCCTTCCGCGGGAGGAAAACCTCTCTCTCCGTATTTTGGTTATTTCGGCCGTGTCAAGGCCATTCACGGTTCATACTATACCATTTTTCGACAGAAAATGCAACCGGAAATGTGGGTTCTGCCGAAAGAATCCACAGAATATACAATCCGCAGCCGGTAATTTTTCCCTGCCGGGGACGCAAACAGGAATTGACAATCGCGGCGGGAGAGGGTATCATGGTAGTACATGACCTGGGAACAAAAATTGTGTTTTTGTATATAGAACAGAATCAAGGAGGCAACAACATGATCTCTATGGAAATGCTCCAGGACGCACGCCGGGTGCTGTCCCCCGTTATCAACCAGACCCCCGTGCTGCACGCGCCGGACCTGGTGCCGGACTGCGACTTTTATCTGAAGGCGGACTGCCTGCAGAAGACAGGGGCCTTCAAGCTGCGGGGCGCGTACTATAAGATCGCCACCCTGTCCGACCAGGAGAAGCGCCGGGGCGTTATCGCCTGCTCCGCAGGCAACCATGCCCAGGGCGTGGGCTTTGCCTCCCGGGATATGAAGATCCCCGCCACCATCTGCATCCCCGCCGCCGCCCCCATTTCCAAGATCCAGGCCACCCGCAGCTATGGGGCCAACGTGGTGCTGGTGGACGGCGTGTATGACGACGCCTATGCCGAGGCCGTGCGCCTGCGGGACGAGCAGGGGCTGACCTTTATCCACCCCTTCGACGACTATCGGGTCATGGCCGGTCAGGGCACCATCGGTCTGGAAATTCTGGAGCAGCTGCCGGATGTGGACGTGATCCTGGTGCCCATCGGCGGCGGCGGACTGATCTCGGGCCTGGCCTATGCCGTGAAGCATCTGAAGCCCTCCTGCCAGGTCATCGGCGTCCAGGCCGCCGGAGCCGCCAGCATGGTGGACTCCCTGGAGGCCGGGCATATCCTGACCCTGCCCAGCGTCCACACCATTGCCGACGGCATCCAGGTCAAGACCCCCGGGGACCTGACCTTTGAAATGTGCCGCCAGTATGTGGACAAGGTGGTGGCCGTCAGCGAAAACGAGATCGCCGGAGCCATCCTGTCGGTGCTGGAGAAGCAGAAGCTGGTGGCCGAGGGCGCGGGGGCCGTGGGCATCGCCGCCGCCATGTACGGCAAGGTGGACCTGCGGGGCAAGACCGTGTGCGCCCTGCTGTCCGGCGGCAATGTGGACGTGACCATGCTGGAGCGGATCATCACCCGGGGCCTGGCCAAGGCCGGGCGCACCGCCAACTTCGCCACGGTGCTGCCGGATCAGCCCAAGACCCTGGCCACCCTGCTGAACATCATGTCCGACATGGGCGTGAACGTGCTGGAGGTGAACCACGAGCGGGGCAACCTGAAGGCCCCGGTGGGCTCCTGCGTGGTGCACCTGCTGGTGGAGACCCGGGACGCCCTCCATGTGCAGCAGATGTACGAGACTCTGCGTGCCCAGGGCTATCCCATTATGGAGCGGTAAAATAAGCGATAAAATCACCCCCTGCGTATCCGGAAACGGATACGCAGGGGGTGATTTTTGTTTTGTCGGCGGCCGTCACGGCCTTTCATAGCGGTATTCCAGCCCGAAATCCCGGTCATCCGCCTCCTGATGCAGGTAATCGTATCCCTGCTCCGACACAATCCGGAAGCCGCATTTTTCGTGGGTCTTCAGGGAAGCGGCGTTCTTTTTGCCCACGCAGTCGCAGAGCCGGAACGGCCCCTCCGCTTTCATTGCGTCCAGGACCTCCGAAAGGAGCCGGACGCCGTATCCCTGCCGTCTCCGGTCCGGGCGCGTCTCCAGGGCCTCCAGGTAATACGGCCCCTCCGGAATCTTACAGGTCCTCAGAGCGCTGACCCACACGCCGTCCTCCTCAAGGACCCAGCAAACGGCCTGCGGCTCCTTGAAGAACTCGTTTTTCAGAAAGTCCAGAAATCCGGACTCCACCATGCGGACGGCCGCCTCCTTGTCCGGCTCCTCCGGGCAGAAAAAGTCCGTGTTTTCCAGGTTGCTTTCGGCGTAGACATCCATCAGCTTTCTCTCGTCCAGCGCCTGACCGTCTGTGATTTTCAGCAGCATCTTTTCTCCTCCTGTTTCCGGCTCTCCCGCCTGTGCGTCATATCTCCCGCTCCATGACAATGTACCGGGACTCGCCTATGGTCCGGAAACGATTTTTCGTCCAGAAAGCATGGCTCTGGGGATTGCCCTTGTCCACACCCAGACGTATTTTTTCGCAGCCGCAGGCGGAAAGATACGCCGCAAGCCCGCTGATGATCTGTGAACCCATGCCCCGGTGCTGATACCGCACGTCGGTCATGAACAGGCCGATGAAGGCGGTGTTTTTTTCGGGATAGCCCAGGATCAGGTCCATAATGGCCGCCAGGGACCCGCCGTCAAAAAAGCCGACGTAATATTTGTCCTCGCGGCTTTTTCCCGGCGGCAGGGCCTCCATGTCGTCCAGTATGCTCTCTTTTGTCACAAAGGGCTCATGATACCGGTAAAAAATCCGGTTTTCGCGGCACAGCTCATAGATGGCGTCCACGTCATCCCGGCCCAGCCTCCGCACCTGATAAATTTTTGAAATTTCGGTTATCTCCACGTCAAGCACCCCCGTCGACACTCGTTTCCTCCGGCTTATTCAAACCCCCTGCCGGGGGAATCGGCTACATGGTTTCCAGGCTCACCCAGCACCCGTCCAAATAAGAGCAGCCTGCACAGGAGACGGCAATGGTGATCCAGTCAAATCCGTTCACCCAGTCGTCTATCGTGAACGACTCATTCTCCGATACCTGTTTGTCCAAAAAGTCCTGGAAGTCCTGCTTCCCCAGCGAGTGGATCATCAGGCAGACCTCAAACGCGTCTTGGCCGCATTTCGGGCAGGTATACTTCCGGAGCGGCTGGGTGCGGTCCAGAAAATCCAGCTTGCACACGAACCCGTCCCAGCCGTGCCTGCCGCTGTCCAGCACGGTGATCTCCTTTCCACATTTCCTGCACACCAGCTTTACAAGGCTGCGGTCATTGCTTTCCCACACCTCAAACTGCTCACAGCCGCAGGAGCAGTGTACAGTGCCTGTCACGCTGTGCTCGTTGTTTTTGTCGCCGATCACCGTAAAGAACGGCTGCAAATGCGTCGGAATAGGCAGATCCATCATGATATCCTCCCTGTTTGTGTCAATTTTTTCCCATTTGAATACGGTTTTCTGACTGCCGTCAGTGAAAACATAGGTATCGACCAGAATCCCCTTGTGCTTCTGGTACAAATCGCCGCCGTTATAATCCTCCACTGCCTTCAGAATGGGCACACGGTCCAGTGCCTTTGCCTGAAGGGTGTCTATCAGCACCAGGGCCGCCAGAACACAGAACACCATCAGCGGGATTTTCACCTTCTTTTTCATACAAACACACTCCTCCATCAAATCCCGTTTTCTGCTTTATTCAAACGCCCCGCCGGGGGAGCGATACGCCGTGTACTGTCCGCGGTGTTATCGGCACAAGAGCCAACTTATCAACATCATTACGCCGCCGACAAGGAAACAGGCAATACTTACCAAATGTCCCAGGTACTGCTTTATGATAATGGCAACAAAATTAAACAGGCCGATTCCGAATACGAAGCCGCCGGCAAACCCAAGCACAATCCATCCGCTTTTTGTCCCATCTACTAACACGCAAAACAGGCATGCGGGCAACAGCAGCGCAACCATGCCCAGCATAACCAGGGCTGGATAACCGATCGGGTGTTTTCGCTTAAACTCCTGGTCAGCTTCCGGTGAAAAGAAATCCGTATAGTTTCGGGGCGGCGTCCAGTTGGACTTCCGCTTCCTTTTTTTCTTCTTGTTCACAGCAGTATTCCTCCTGCATTCTGTTTTCCTGCCCGCCCTTATTCAAACGCGCCGCTGAAGATGAGCGATAAACCGGAACGGGCTTACTTGTCTTTTTCTTCGGAATTGTCCTCTTTTTTCCTGCAAGTAACTTTTGAAACAATAATGCCTGTGCAGGTAACGACCACTATGCAAAGATACATTCCCATACCCAATAGGCAAGCGCTTCCGTAATCCATGCCGTTGAAGAAATTGCCGCAAATATCAGAAAAGAACATTCCTGCAATTGCCAGCACGCATCCAATGGCGAAATAAGTCCATACCTTTTTCATACAATCACACTCCTCCGTCAAATCCCATTTTCTGCTTTATTCAAACGCCCTGTTGAAGATAACCGGCAAACTTGAAGTTGTCAGTCCAAAATCAGGACTCCCGCGCAATCGGACATTTGCGTAAATGAAAGGTCTGGAAAATCTTTTCTCAGTTCCTCAACGACAAAGTAGATTTCATCATTATCCCATGTGTCTCCTGCCTTCAATTTACACTGTTCTAAGTCCTTTCGCGTTTCAAAGGCAACATCGCCGATTATAATTTTACCGGATTCTTTTAAGTAGTTACGCAAGTCTAACAGAAAGTCGCGCTTTTGCGCATCCGTTAAATGATGCAGAGAGTATGTCGCAACAATATAGTCATAACGAAAGCTACGCAATGGTTCGGCAAGCCCTTTTGAAAAGTCCCCCTGATATAAATGCGCATTTGGCATTTTCTCAGACGCCAACGCAATCATTCTTGATGAAAAGTCCTGCCCATAAATGGAACAGCCTCGCTCGTATAGTTTTGTCGTTAATGTGCCTGTTCCGAATCCAATATCCAGCACAGCGGCATTTTCAGCTCTCATTATGGCCTGAAAAATGAACCCAAGAACCTTTTTATAACCGGCAAAAGGGTATATGTTTTCCTCATCAGAAATGCCGACAGTTTTGTCATAGCCATCAGCCCAAAGGTCGAACTCTATGTTGTTTAGCATACTTACTTCCTCCATCAAATTCCGATTTGTCCGCCTTATTCAAACGCGCCGCTGACATAGCGGTACTTATCCAGGCTGGAGGCGCCGTTCCAGGTCATGTAGCCGCCGGTGTTGCCGGTTTCGGTCAGGGCCCGGATCTGGGCGGCCACCTCGTCGGGGCCATAGGTGTTATAGGGCTCCCGGATGGCGTTGTAGCACTGGATCCAGGTGCGCACGGCGGCAGGGGAGGGGGTCTCCTGCTGGCGGGCGGCGGCCTTTTCGCCGAAGGTTTTCATGGTCTCATAGGGGTGCTCCCAGGGCAGCCAGCTGCCGGAGGCGGAATAATGATCGGGGTACGGCATGGCGCTGATGGCGTCCACCACGCCGCTGATGGCGGCCCAGTACTGGCCGTAGGCGGTGACGTATTTCTCGGCGCACTCTCCGAACACATCGGCAGACACATACACCCCCGCCTCATGGAGCCGGTCGGCGGCGTACTGCAAAAACCGCTGCACCGCCTGGGCCTTGCTCTCGTCATTGTCGTTGTGATAGTCGATGGTGCCCGCCTCGTCATAGTCCCAGGTGCCGTCGGGGAAGCGGACATAGTCGAACTGAATCTCGTTGAAGCCCATGGTCCGGGCGGCCTCCAGGGCCAGGTCCACCTTATACTGCCACACGTAGCGGTTATACACGCTGGGCCAGTACATGCCGCCGATCTTCAGCGGATTGCCGTCCAGGTCCGCCACCACGCACTCCGGGTGATCCGTGGCCAGGTTGGGATCGTTGAAGGCCGTGATCCGGCCGATGACATAGTAACCGGCGTCCTTCAGCTTCCGCACCGCCGCCTGATAGTCCTCTAAGGTGTTGTAGGCGTCCTCGTAGGCGCTGGGGGAATACTGCTGCATCACCGGGGAGGCGTAGCCAATGGCCCCGCCGTCCATCACGTCCACCACAAAGGCGTTGATGCCGCAGCCGTCGGCCACGGCGATGTATGCCTCCGGATTCCGGATGGCCTCGTTGTTCAGGTACAGGGCCTTCACGGTGCCGGGCATGACGTTGTTCTCGAACTTGGGCTTTTCATAGGCATCATAGTCCAGCCCCGCCGCGTCGCCGCCGCCCCAGCTGTCGCCCCGGTCGGCGTGGAGCCGGGCCATATCCGCGTCATAGGCCGCGGCGGCCTCCTCCTCCGTCAGCCGGACATACCGGGCGGGGATGCAGCCCCCCTCCGCCTGGTAATAGGCCACGCTGCCGTCCTCCGCCAGTCCCCGGTAGCCGGTAACGGTCAGGGCCTGGCCCCGGAGCACCAGGGGCCCGGTGGGGTTCCCGTCCCCGTCCGTCAGGTTCTGGGCCCGGCGGACATACACCGTCTCCAGCGTCACCACGGCGTTGACGTCGCTGGTGAGGTTGGCCCGGTCCAGCCAGCCGAAGCTGCCGTCCTCCCGGGGCACCCGAACCTGGTCCGGGTGATTTTCGTCGGCCTCCTCCACCACATAGTTCACCTGACTGCCCCGGATCAGCTGCTCCAGAACGGCGCCCTCCTCATCGTACAGGGGGGCCGTTTCCGACGCCGAGGCGATATAGCCCGCCGCCGTCTCCAGGGGCTTTGCCTGCTGCCGGGTAAAGTGCCACACCAGGGCGGCAATGGTGGCCAGGCACACCAGGGCCAGGACCACGCCGGGCCACTTGGGGCGGCGCTGCTTCCGGCTGCGCCGGGGCCGGGGGGTGTATTCCGGCTCTGTTTCCGGGGCCCAATCGGGGGCCCATTCGCCGGTCTGCTGCTGATTCACGGACATAGGGGAAATACCTCACTTTTTGGATTTTCCCCCATTATACCGTATTTTTCGCCGGATGGCTACCCTTTTGTTTCCGTCCCGGCCTGTCCCGCCGAAAAATCGGGACAAAACCCGGCAAAAGCGGGACAAACCGCCGGTGATGCGGACGGAAATGTGAATTTTTTTCGCTCCCCTTGCAATTTTGAAAAAATAGGCTATGATATAGGAGAAAGAATATGTCCCGCCCGGCGGGAGAAGAAAAGAAGGTACTGTTATGACAAAAATTGACATCGTGTCCGGTTTCCTGGGCGCAGGTAAGACCACCCTCATCAAGAAGATGGTGAAGGAGGCATATCAGGGCGAGAAGCTGGTGCTGATCGAAAACGAGTTCGGCGAGATCAGCATCGACGGCAGCTTTCTGAAGGACGCCGGTATCCAGATCTCCGAAATGTCCTCGGGCTGCATCTGCTGCTCCCTGGTGGGCGACTTCGGCAAGGCCCTGCGGGAGGTGAAGGAGCAGTTCCAGCCGGACCGCATCCTCATCGAGCCCTCCGGCGTGGGCAAGCTCAGCGACGTCATCGTGGCGGTGGAGAACACCGTGGCGGATATTCCGGATATGAGGCTGAACTCCTTTGTCACCGTGGCCGACGCCGGCAAGGTGAAGGTGTATATGAAGAACTTCGGCGAGTTCTATAACAACCAGATCGAGTCCGCCGGCACCATCATCCTGTCCCGGACCCAGAAGCTGACCCAGGAGAAGCTGGAGGCCGCCGCGGCCCTGCTGCGGGAGAAGAACCCCACCGCCGCCATCCTGACCACCCCCTGGGACCAGCTGGACGGTCAGGCCATTCTGGCCGCCGTGGAGAAGGTGTCCCTGGCCGACGAGCTGCTGGAGAAGATGCGGGCCGAGCACGAGGCCGAGGAGGCCGAGCACCATCACCATCATCATGACCACGACGAGCATGACGAGGATGCGCATGAACATCACCATCATCACGATCATGACGATGATGAGGACGAGCACGAGCACCATCATCACGACCATGATCATGAGCATGACCATGACCACGACGAGCACGAGCATCACCACCATCATCACGGCGAGGGCGAGTGCGACGATCCGGAGTGCGCCTGCCACCACCATCACCACCACGCCGACGAGGTGTTCACCAGCTGGGGCGCGGAGACCCCCAAGCAGTTCACCCAGGCGGATATCGACCGCATTCTGACGGCCCTGGATTCCGGCGACTACGGCGCCATCCTGCGGGCCAAGGGCATCGTGCCCGCCGCCGACGGCCAGTGGCTGCACTTTGACTATGTGCCCCAGGAGCACGAGGTGCGCTATGGCGCCGCCGACTACACCGGCCGCCTGTGCGTCATCGGCTCCCAGCTGAAGGAGGACGGCCTGAAGACCCTGTTCGGCCTGTAAGGAGACGCCTATGGACATTCCTGTATATCTCATCACCGGTTTTCTGGACGCCGGAAAAACCGACTTCATCAACGGCATCCTGAAGGACGGCTTCGCCGCCGAGGACCGGACGCTGCTGCTGTGCTGCGAGGAGGGGGAGACGGAGTACGACCCCAAATCCCTGTTCAACGTCTTTACCTACACCGTGGACGATCCTGCCCAGCTGACGCCGGAGTTCTTCAAGAAGCTGGAAAAGCAGTACCGCCCTAAGCAGGTAATTATTGAGTTCAACGGTATGTGGAGCTTCGAGCCCCTGTACCGGGAGGGCCTGCCCGCCAACTGGATCCTGTATCAGATCATGTGCCTGGTGGACGCCACCACCTTTGAGCCGTATCTGCGGAACATGGGCCAGCTGATGATGGAAAAAATCCTTAACGCGGACATGATCATCTTCAACCGCTGCAACGAGGAGCTGCGCAAGGCCCTGCGGGGCCGGAACCTGCGGATGGTGAACCGGCGGGCGGACATCTATCTGGAGAACACCGACGGCACCAGCGAGGACTACGTCACCGAGGACATGGCCCCCTTCGACCTGTCCGGCGGCCACCTGGACGTGCCGGACAACGACTACGGCATCTGGTATGTGGACATGATGGACAACCCCCAGCGCTACGACGGCGTCACCGTGCGGTATAAGGCGCTGATGTGCCACTCCAAGAAGTTCCCGGGGATCCACTGCCCCGGCCGCTTCGCCATGGTGTGCTGCAACAACGACATGCAGTTCCTGGCCCTGGTGTGCAAGGGCCAGGAGCTGGAGAAGTTCAAGAACCGCCAGTGGGTGGAGATCCAGGCCACCGTGAAGAAGGAGCATTGCCAGGCCTACGACGGCGAGGGCCCGGTGCTGTACGTCACCGATGTGAAGCCCTGCCAGAAGCCGGACCCGGAGAACGTCAGCTTCTGATACAGAGCGTAATATGTGACGCGGGTCATAACGATCCGTATACGTTCAGGCAGAAAACATATCAAATAAATCATCCCCGGAGGGGCGCGGCCGCGCCCCTCCGGGGATGATTTATTTCCGTTATTCCTGGTCCAGGACCAGCTCCATGGTGTCCTGGGCGATCATCAGCTCCTCGTTGGTGGGAACCACCATCACGGTGACGGGGGCGCCGTCCCGGGAGATGATCTGCTCCTTGCCCCGGCAGCGGTTCTTCTCCGGGTCGCAGGTGATGCCCATGAACTCCAGACCCTGGAGGATGTGGGCACGGGTCTCGGCGGAGTTTTCGCCCACGCCGGCGGTGAACACCACCACGTCCACGCCGCCCATGGCGGCGGCATACTCGGCGATCATCTTGCGGACCCGGTACTCGAAGATCTCCAGGGCTACGGTGGCCCGGTGATGGTCCTTCTCCGCCGCCTGCTCCAGATCCCGGAAGTCGGAGGACACGCCGGACAGGCCCAGCATACCGGACTTCTTATTCAGCAGGTTCACGGCCTCGGAGATGGTCATGTCGTACTTGTTGGCAATGAACTCCACCACGCCCACGTCCATGTCACCGGCCCGGGTGCCCATGGGCAGGCCCGCCAGCGGCGTCAGGCCCATGGAGGTATCCACGCAGCGGCCGCCGTCGATGGCGGCCAGGGAGGAGCCGTTGCCCAGGTGGCAGGACACCACCTTCAGCTCCGCCGGGTCACGGCCCAGGATCTCCGCCGCCCGCAGGGACACATAGCGGTGAGAGGTGCCGTGGAAGCCGTAGCGCCGGATCTTGTCGTTTTCATAGTACTCATAGGGGATGGAGTACAGATACGCATGCTCGGGCATGGTCTGGTGGAAGGCCGTGTCGAACACCGCCACCTGGGGCACGTCGTGGCCCAGCACCGCCCGGCAGGCCTCGATGCCGATGATGTTGGCGGGGTTATGCAGAGGCGCCAGGGGGGTGCAGTCCTCCACTGCCTGCATCACCTGGTCGGTGATGAGGACGGAGCTGGCGAAGCTCTCGCCGCCGTGGACCACCCGGTGACCCACCGCGTCGATCTCCTTCATGGAGGAGATGACACCGTTGTCCGGGTCCACCAGGGCGGACAGCACCGCCTGGATGGCCTCGGAATGGGTGGGCATGGGGACGTCCGCCGCCGATACGGCGGCCTTGCCCTCCACCTGGGGCTTATAGGTGAATTTTCCGTCAATGCCGATGCGCTCGCACAGGCCTTTGGCCAGCAGATGGCCGGTTTCCGGGTCCAGCAGCTGATACTTCAGGGATGAGCTGCCGGCATTGATGACTAATACTTTCATGAAAGACCTCCTTGATTTTTGGTCCCACATTACATGCTGCAGGTTCCTTCTTCTCTATCTCGCAGAATATTGTATCGAAAAGACGGCGGCTTGGCAACCTTTTTTGGAAATAACTGGAAGCAAAATGAAAAAATAGCGGTCAAGGTTTTAACAATGTCAGGTATAGGAAACGGCTGTATTTCATAGGCGGACAAATATGTGAAAATCCTGGCAAACGGGTGAGTCCGCTTGTCAGAATTTTCACGGAGTGTCCGCCTGTCAGGCGGAAAGCGGGGGACGGAAGCCCCAAAAAGGCTGTCCGTTACAGGGGGACAGAGGGGGCGCGTTTTCCCAGAAAACAGGGTGAAAAAAGCCCCGGCAGCGGCGCTGCCGGGGCTTCCATATTCTGGAAATTATTGCAGGATGCGGGCCGCGGATTCCTCGGCGAACTGCTTGCTGTAGAGATCGTGGTAATAGCCATGGCGGCGCAGCAGCTCCTGATGGGTGCCCTGCTCCACGATGCGGCCGTCCCGGACCACCAGGATCATGTCCGCCTTGCGGATGGTGGAGAGCCGGTGGGCGATCAGGAAGGAGGTGCGGTCCTGGAGCAGGTGGTCGATGGCCTGCTGGATCAGCTGCTCGGTCTGGGTGTCGATGGAGGAGGTAGCCTCGTCCAGGACGAAGATGCGGGGGTCCGCCAGCACGGCCCGGGCAAAGGAGATCAGCTGCTTTTCGCCGGTGGAGAGCCGTCCGCCGCCCTCGCCCACGTCGCTGTCCCAGCCCTTTTCCAGCTTGGCCACCACCGTGTCGGCGGACACGGCCCGGGCGGCGGCCTCCACCTGCTCATCGGTGGCGTCCAGCTTCCCGTAGCGGATGTTCTCCCGGACGGAGCCGGAGAACAGGTGGGGGTCCTGGAGCACATAGCCGATGCTGCTGTGAAGCCACAGCTGACTGCGTTGGCGGTAGTCCACGCCGTCAATGAGAATCTGGCCCTCCGTGGGCTCGAAGAACCGGCAGGCCAGGTTCACCAGGGTGCTCTTACCCGCGCCGGTTTCGCCCACAATGGCCACGGTGGACCCCTGGGGAATGTGCAGGGAGAAGTGCTCCAGCACGTTGCCGCCGCCGTCGGGATAGCGGAAGGTCACGTCCCGGAACTCGATCTCGCCCCGGATGGGCTCCCAGTTCTCCCGCTTGGGGTGGAAGGCGTCGCCGTACTTTTCGATGACCTCCGGGGTGTCCTGGATCTGGGGAGTCTTGTCCATCAGGTCCATGACCCGCTCGATGGACGCCTGGAGGGAGATGAACTCGGCGATGTTGGCGGCGGTCATCTGGATGGGCTCGAAAATGCCCACGGCGTAGGTGGTGAAGGTGGAGAGGGTGGCCAGCTCCAGCAGGTGGTCGGAGACCATATAGCCGCCCCGCAGCAGTACAATGGCCACGGCCATGGTGCTGGCAAACAGCACCAGCGGGATATACACCGCGTTGAGCCGGGCCGCACCGATGCCGGCGTCGTGCATCTGGCGGGTCAGGTCCCGGAAGGCGGCCACGGTCTGCTCCTCGGTGCCCAGGGTCTTGGTGGTTTTGGCGCCGGTGATACCCTCGTTGAAGGAGCCGGTGATGCGGGAGTTCAGCTTCCGGACCTTCCGGTTCCAGCGGAGGATGCGGTTCTGGAAATATCCGGTGAGCACCGCCATGACAGGCATGATGACGATGACCACCAGGGCCAGCCGCCAGTTCAGGGCCAGCATGGCCGCAAAGGTGCCCAGCACATAGAACAGGGCCCAGAGGATATCCGTCATGTTCCAGGCGATCATACTGGCGATGCGGTTTGTATCGCTCATGACCCGGGTCAGCAGATAACCCACGGGGGTTACGTTATAGAAGGAGAAGGACAGGGTCTGGAGATGGTGGAACAGGGAGCGGCGCATATCCCGGCCCATGTTCATCTCGATGGTCATGGAGTTGCGGGCGAAGGCCACCACGGACAGGGCCTGCAGGACGATCACCAGCAGATACACCAGGGAGAAGGGCACGATGCCCCGGAGGGAATCCGCCTGGATGAAGTTGCGGATGGCGTAGCGCTGGAACAGGGGAATGGCCACGTCTACCAGGGCGCACAGGCCGTTGAACACCAGCATCCCCACAAAGTCCCGGCGGAAGGGCCGCACAAAGGGGGTCAGCCTTTTCCAGATGCTCCAGTCAAAGGATTTTGTATAATCTTTCTCGTCGAAGGCAGCCATCAGGCGTTCCCTCCTTCCTCCACCAGCGCGCGGTCATCGCTGCGCATCTGGATGTCGTAAATATCCCGGTAAATGCCGGGGCGGTCAATCAGCTCCCGGTGGGCGCCCAGGGCGGACACCCGGCCGCCGTCCAGCACCAGAATGCGGTCGGCCTGCATCAGGGTGGTGACCCGGTGGGAGATCAGCAGCACCGTGGCGCTGTGCAGGGTGTCCCGCAGGGCGGCGCGGATCCTGGCGTCGGTTTCGGCGTCCACGGCGGACAGGGAGTCGTCAAACACCATAATGGGGGCCTGCTGCATCAGCATCCGGGCGATGGCCACCCGCTGCTTCTGGCCGCCGGACAGGGTGACGCCCCGCTCGCCCACCACGGTATCGTACCCCTGGGGGAAGGCGGAGATGGCCTCGTCCACGCAGGCCACGGCGGCGGCCCGGCGCATGGCCTCGTCCCCGGCGTCCGGCCGCACGGCGCAGATGTTTTCCCCCACGGTCTGGGAGAACAGGAAGGGCTCCTGGAGCACCAGGCCGATCTGGCGGCGCAGGGACTCCCGCTTCATGCGGCGGATGTCCACCCCGCCGATGGTGATGGAGCCGCCGCCCTCCGGCAGGTCATACAGCCGGTCCAGCAGGTGCACCAGGGTGCTCTTGCCGGAGCCGGTGCCCCCCAGAATGGCGAAGGTCTCCCCTTGGTGAATGGTAAAGGACACGTCCTCCAGCACCGGCTGGCCGTCGTAGGCAAAGCTGACGTGGTCAAAGACGATGTCGCCGTTTACGGCGTCCACGGCGTCGGGCAGGTCCCGCTCCTCCCGGGCGTTGAGGATATAGCCCACCCGGTCCATGGACACCCCGGCCTTGCTCATATCGGACAGCACCCGGCCCAGGGAACGGACGGGCCAGGCCAGGGCCTCGTTATAGGTGACGAAGGCCACAAAGGAGCCCAGGGTCATCCGCCCGGCCACGCACTCGCAGGCGCCGGCCACCACGATGACCATCACCTGCAGGCAGGTCAGCAGGGTGCCGGAGGCCCAGTATACGGACAGGAGCTTTCCCAGCCGGATCCACAGCTGGGAGAAGCGCTGGTTTTTCCCGTTGAACTTCTCCTCCTCATACCGCTCCCGGCCGAAGGCCCGGACCACCCGGACGGCGGTGAGGTTCTCCTGGGCGCAGGTGGTCAGGTCGCCCTCCGCCTCGTCGGCGGCCTGGAACCGGCCGGAGATCTTCTTGTAGAACACACCGGAGGACAGGCCCACAATGGGGATGAACAGCGCCGAGATCAGGGACAGGCGCAGGTTCATGGTGAACATGATGCACAGGTACAGCACGATCAGGAACACCGTGCGCACCACCTCCACCAGCTGGTTGCACACGAACTGGCGGATCACGTCCACGTCGGAGGTGCAGCGCTGGATGATATCGCCGGTGGGGTTATTTTTGTGCCAGGCAAAGGGCAGATACTGAATGTGGCGGTACAGATCGTCCCGGATGCCCTTGACGTAGCTCTCGGAGCCCCGGGCCAGCTGGAGCCGCTGGCCATAGTTGCACACGCCCCGCAGCAGGGCCGTCAGCAGGACGGCGGCAGCGGCCCACCACAGGGCCCGCAGGGGCTGGGCCTCCAGGGCCGCCCAGTTCAGCCAGGACATCAGGAATCCGGGCAGCTGGGGCGTTTCGGGCCCCAGGATGGAGTCCACGGTCAGGCGGATGATCTGGGGCGTCAGGGCGTTGAACACCATGGCCAGGCACGCGCACAGCAGCGCCGCCGCAAAGTGCCCCCAGCAGGGGCGCAGATATTTCCCGATGAGAGACAGCTTCTCCCGCCGGGATAATTTTCGGGTGGTTTCCATGAAGGCAAAAACACTTCCTCTCTCATTCTTCTGTCTTTTCCAAATTCCGGGCACGAAAAAAGCGCCCTCCTTCCGAGGACGCCGACACAGCCGCAAGGGGCCCGCCCTATCTTACGGCAGGCTCGTTACAGGCGCACAAGGGTCCCCGACACGACAAAAGCGTTATAAAACAGCATATCGGACACCACCTTTCTTATCAGATGGGTTCAGTATACACGGGCAGGAAACATTTGTCAAGCCGATTTGTCCGCCGGGTAAAAACCCGGAGGATTTTTCAAAATGTTGTGGCGCGGGAGGCGAAAATATAGTATACTAAAGCCATGACAACCTGAGGTTGCGCAAAAATTTCCGGGTTTTCCCCGGGTGCAAACGGAGGTTGGTAGACAAAGCGGCCCGTTTCCGGTAGGATGGGGCCAGTGAGAAACGGAGGGACGCAGGCCATGGCCTTTGGAGAACGGTTACAGGAGGTACGCCGCCGGGCGGGACTGACCCAGGAGCAGTTCGCGGCGGAGCTGAAGGTATCCCGGCAGGCGGTGAGCAAATGGGAGTCCTGCCGGGGATATCCGGAGATCGAGAAGATCCTCTATATCTGCAACCGGTATCAGGTGTCCCTGGATGAGCTGTTTTCCCAGGAGGTGCCCCGGGAGGCCCCTGTGCAGGACGCACCCAAGGCCCCGCTGCCGGAGAAAACCCTGAAAACATCCCTGTCCGCGTTTTTCGCCAATCTGGCCCCCCGGGAGAAGTGGCTGGGCATCGGCGCAGTGGCCGTGACCCTGGCTCTGGCCCTGGTGCTGGGGCTGTGTCTGAAAGGAGGAAGCACCGATATGATGACGCTGATCTGGATCGCCGCCATGGTGATCTTCGGCGTGGTGGAGGCCATCACCGTGGGGCTGACGTCCATCTGGTTCGTAGTCGGCTCCGTGGCGGGGCTGATTGCCGCCATCTGCGGCGGTCCCATCTGGCTGCAGCTGGCCCTGTTCTTCGTGGTGTCCATCGTGTGCCTGGCGGCCACCCGGCCCCTGGTGAAGAAGCTGCTGCGCAAGGACGTTACCGCCACCAATGCCGACCGCGTGCTGGGCCAGACCGCCCGGGTCACCGAGAGCATCGACAACGCCGTGCCCACCGGGGCGGTGTATGTGGGCGGCATGACCTGGACCGCCCGCAGCGAAAGCGGCCAGCCCATCCCCCGCAACGCGCAGGTGAAGATCGTCCGCATGGAGGGCGTGCGCCTGTTCGTGGAACCCGTGTAAGTCCGTAAAAACTACTTATATTAAAAACAGGAGGAAAATCACATGCCAAGCAACATCTCTATCCCCGGCGCAGTAGCCATCGCCATTCTGGTGGTGCTGGTGCTGATCGTTATCGTCCGGAACATCTATGTGGTGCAGCAGTCCAAGGCCTATGTGGTGGAGCGGCTGGGCGCTTTCCACTCCGTGTGGGGCGTGGGCCTGCATCTGAAGGTCCCGTTCATCGAGCGGGTGGTGAAGAAGGTCAGCCTGAAGGAGCAGGTGGCGGACTTCGACCCCCAGCCGGTGATCACCAAGGACAACGTCACCATGCAGATCGACACCGTGATCTATTTCCAGATCACCGACCCCAAGCTGTATACCTACGGCGTGGAGTATCCCATGAACGCCATTGAGAACCTCACCGCCACCACCCTGCGCAACATCATCGGCGAGATGGAGCTGGACCAGAGCCTGACCTCCCGCGACACCATCAACGCCAAGATGCGGGCCATCCTGGACGAGGCCACGGACCCCTGGGGCATCAAGGTCAACCGGGTGGAGCTGAAGAACATCCTGCCGCCCCGGGAGATTCAGAACGCCATGGAGAAGCAGATGAAGGCCGAGCGGGAACGCCGGGAGTCCATCCTGCAGGCCGAGGGCGAAAAGGCCAGCAAGATCCTGGTGGCCGAAGGCGAGAAGCAGTCCGCCATTCTGAAGGCCGACGCCGCCAAGCAGGCCCGGATCATGGCCGCCGAGGCCGAGGCCACCTCCATCATGAAGGTGCAGCAGGCCCTGGCCGACGCCATGCGGATGCTCAACGAAAACGCCCCCAACGACCAGGTCATCAAGCTCAAGAGCCTGGAGGCCCTGCAGAAAATGGCCGACGGCAAGGCCACCAAGATCATTATCCCCAGCGAAATCCAGGGGCTGGCGGGCCTGGCGGCCAGCGCCAAGACGCTGCTGGAGAGCGATCCTCCCCAGGAGTAAAAATCTTTCGGGAAAATTTTACCGTTTGTTGCAATTGCAACTTATAGAACGACTCCATCCGTGTTATACTGCATTCAGTCAATGAGGGAGCCAGCGGTTCCCAAAACCAATAAATGCTGAATAAAATGGAGGAAATTTACTATGAAAAAGTGGGTCTGTCCTGTTTGCGGTTACGTTCATGAAGGCGAGAATCCCCCGGCCGAGTGCCCGGTGTGCCACGTCAGCGGTGAGAAGTTCACCCTGCAGGCCGAGGAGAAGACCTGGGCTGCCGAGCACGTGGTAGGCGTGGGCAAGGTCTTTGGCGAGGACGTTCCCGCCGAGGTCCGCGAGGAGATCATCGCCGGTCTGCGCGCCAACTTCGAGGGCGAGTGCAGCGAGGTGGGTATGTACCTGGCCATGGCCCGTGTGGCCCATCGCGAGGGCTATCCCGAGATCGGCATGTACTGGGAAAAGGCCGGCCTGGAGGAGGCCGAGCACGCTGCCAAGTTCGCCGAGCTGCTGGGCGAGGTAGTCACCGATTCCACCAAGAAGAACCTGCAGATGCGCGTGGACGCTGAGAACGGCGCTACCGCCGGTAAGTTCGAGCTGGCCAAGCTGGCCAAGAAGTACAACCTGGACGCCATCCACGACACCGTCCACGAGATGGCCCGGGACGAGGCGAGACACGGCAAGGCCTTTGAGGGCCTGCTGAACCGGTACTTCGGGAAGTAAGGAATAAGCGTAAATAGGGGAGAGGAGTGATCCTCTCCCTTGTTTTTGTCCCCGTTGGCGGAAGATCGGTGGAAAGTGGCCTGAATTTTGTCCCTGGTTCTGCCCTTGATTGGAAACCGAAAAAGCGGAAAGTAGATATGTTTTGATTTTTGATTTTTTATCGGATATATAAGCGTTTTTCTTTCTGTTTTGCCCGTATAAAGAACAAATTACATCGGATTGAATTGTGTGGTCAGTATGTACCGTCATCACCTGTCTCTATCAAGAGGAAGTGACCGGCAGCTGTCTCGTTTTAAGTACCCGCGCGGTTCATTTCGTTGGCTATCGCCTTAGTGATAAACTCGTTCAGGCTCAAGCCCCTGGACGATGCATAGGCCCTGATTGTCTCCTTTTCGCCTTTATGAACGCGCACCTTGATCTCGTCGTAGGCCTTTGCATTATATTTGGTCTTGGACGCCGTGGAAGTTTTTCCGCTCACCGTATCACCACCTGTCATTTTCTGATGTGGTATAGTATAACACAGATAGCGAACTGGGTACAGTATGCAAAGCGCACAAAAGCTCACGCAAAACTTTGTGCGCTTTATCAATTGCATACTGGGTACAGTATGCGTTATGATATTGGCAGACGGGAAAACCGCCAAATGAGAAAGGAGAAAAAATATGTCTACGAAAGAAATGGTCATGAAGGTGGAGAAGCTCAAGGAACTGGAGGAGCTGCTGGAAGAGGTTAAGGCAGAGGCCGAAAGCGTCCGGGACGAAATCAAGCAGGAGATGATGGCACAGAACACGGAGGAGCTGGAGGCGGGGCAGTACATCATTCGCTGGACTTCGGTGCTGTCCAACCGCTTCGATACCACCGCATTCAAGAAGGTGATGCCCGAGGTCTACAAGGCGTACACCAAGCAGGTTGCCAGCCGGAGGTTCACCATCGCATGAGAAAAGCCCCTTGCCTGAGCGCCGACCAAAGCCACAGGCAAAGAGCTTCCCACCAACTCACACAGGGAGTGGGCATGGTTATTATATCGTGTCCACTCCTCCAAATCAAGGAGGAAATGACATGAAGGAGCTTACCAGCTACAACCGCGCGGCAGGGTATCTCAACAAGATCTTCGACCTGCTGAACCGCGCCTATTTTGAAAATGCACTTTCAAGACCCACGATCACCATCCAATCCACGCCGAAAGCATACGGTCATTTCTCGCTGAGAGCGGACACCTGGCTGTCCAAGAACGGCGCTACCCACGAAATCAACATCGGAGCCGGAACTCTTGCCCGTCCCATAGAGGAGGTGACGGCCACACTGCTGCACGAAATGGTACACTACTACAACTATGAGAATGGCGTGCAGGATTGCAGCAGAGGAAACACCTATCACAACCGCCGCTTTAAGGAAAGTGCCGAAAGTCGCGGGCTTTGTGTGGAGCACAGCGAAAAATATGGTTGGTCACGCACATTTCCCAGCGATGATCTGCTGGCATTCGTCATGGACAACAATCTGGCGGATATCCTGATCAATCGCAATGAATCCAGCGGCTTCCGTATTATGGGGACTGGAACACACAGCGGGACGAACGACGGAACACCGCCCCGCACCTCCAGCACAAGGAAGTATGCGTGCCCCTGCTGCGGCAACTCTGTCCGGGCGACCAAGAAGGTCAATATTGCCTGCATGGATTGCGGTCAGCAGATGCTTGAAGTGTAGGTTTCAAAAAACGGCAGGGGGCTTTTCAGCCCCTTGCCGGTATCACAACTCAACAAAAATGACACCAGATGCGGCAGGACGGAATTTCAATGGCTGTGCCGGTGTCATAACTCAGGTGTCAGAATCAGGGAGGAAAAATATGATTTACGGATACGCAAGAGTCAGCACCATTGGACAGAGCAAAGACGGCAACAGCCTGGAGGAGCAGACCGCGGCGCTGAAAGAATATGGCTGTCAGGAGATCATCACGGAAGCGTTTACCGGCAAAACGGTAGAGCGTCCCCGCTTTACGGAACTGCTGGATAAATTGCAGGACGGTGACACGTTGGCGGTCACAAAGCTGGACAGGTTCGCAAGAAGCACCATTGAGGGCGTGCAGACGGTGCGGGAGCTATTCGCCAGAGGCGTCAAGGTGCATATTCTGAACATTGGTCTGATTGAAAACACCCTGACCGGCAATCTGATCCTGACGGTATTTCTTGCTTTTGCGGAGTTTGAGCGGGGGATGATATTGGAGCGCACGCAAAACGGCAAGGCGGTAGCCCGGATGCAGCCCGGCTATCGGGAAGGTCGTCCGCCAAAATACAGACCCGCTCAGATCGGCCATGCGATGGAGCTGCTGAACGGCGGCATGTCCTATCGGCGGGTGGAGGAACTGACGGGGATCAGTAAGAGCACGCTGATACGGGTGAGGAAAAACGGTAAGTAATGCACGGACTCAGTCTTTTTGCACATCATCCTGCTCCATGTGGTCTATTGCGAAGCGCACACACTGGACGATAAACTCGCTTCGGCTCAGGTTGTACTCCGCTGCCAGCGTATCTACATTTTCCAGCATTTCTTGCTCCATTCGGATTGTAAATTGCTCCTTTTTGTACTGCTTGGGCGTAAATCGTGCCATATCATCACTCCTTGCTACTTGACGATATGGTATCCCAAATGTTATATTAAATATAGGATTGAAAATCAATCCGCAATATAATCTATGTGGAAGGAGCTGCGTATGATTCGAAAAGAGACTTATACCCAAAACAACCTGAATCCGGATATATGTGATGAAGCTATCTTGTATGCTGACCGTGAGCCAACAGAGGAAGAATTATTCTACATCAATAAACACAGTTTTGATAATGCTGCCGCATATGTAAGATGCAAAGGGTGGAATCTGATACGTCGGGATTCAGCAGAGGTCCACATTCAGAACGCAGAGAAAACAAAGCCTACCGGGAAGCTGGTAGAGGGGAGGATTTGTCCGCAGTGCGGAACACTCAATGACAAGTATTTCCAAATATGTGGGAAGTGCAGCACCTCATTATCCAACACAGAAATCGTCCAAGTAGATGAATCATATTGTAAGCCCAAGGAGCTTTCAGAGGAAGAACGGTTGAAAAAAAGAATGGAGCAAATCAAAAAGCCCAGTGTGGTAACTGTGTTTCTGCCGCTTCTGTTAATTCCGGGTGGCTTAGCTTTTTTGATTTTTACAATAATAGAGGGAGGCTTTTTTTCGATTATCTTTGGATTGTTTTGCTGCATAATTCTCTTTTTTGGCGGGCACGAACTTTTTACTACTAATTTGGATAATTACAAACTGGCTAAATCTGACCTTAATGCCTATAAACTGAAGGTAATTACCAAGCAAGATGCCGCAGCAAAGACAAATACTCCCGAAGCGATTCAGCAACGAAAGCAGGAAATGATGGAAAGAAAGCAAAAAATGCTGGAAAACGAGTATCAGCAGGCTGTGGCCAGTCAGCAAGCCAGCGAACCGTGGACAGTCCGATATTCTACACACCCCTGCCCTTATTGCGGGCATTACAAGGTTCGGTATGCCAAATGGGAAGATAAGCAAATGTCGGTGGCATTTTGGGGAATGGCGTCCAGCGCTATTGACAAGCACTATAAGTGTGAGTGGTGCAAAAAAATGTGGTAAGAGGAGACTGGATATGAAAAGTAGGGCAACGGCATTGTTTCTGTCTGTTTTTGTTGGAATTCTTGGTGTTGACCGCTTTTACCTTGGTTATACTGGCATGGGAGTATTGAAACTGCTGACAGGTGGCTGTTTGGGGATACTCTATATTCTCGACATACTTAGTATTGCAAATGGAAAACTTTCGCCTGCTGATGGTACAGCATATACCGATGACATAGCACCCACGAAACAGCAAATGCCAAAGACGCAATCTGAAACCTATGACCGGCTGAAATCCGCACATGAATTGCACGACAAAGGAGCGTTGACGGATGCAGAATTTGCTCAAATAAAGGCATCGCTGCTGTCTGATATATAAATGCATAAGGAGTTGGCTACATGATGAAAAAAGCACTGGCATACATTGAGGCGGGATGCGCCGTCGCATTGGCGCTTATGCAGATATTGGGTTGTGATAATCTATGGTGGTATCCATCAGATTTGGCAGGGATCGTTCGCTTTGTTGGCTGCATTGCAATAGGGGCCGGTATCCTTCTGAAAAGGCCTACTATAGAGTTTATTGGTTCTTGTACATTCATACTTTCGGCATTGATTTCAACTGTAACTGTTATCATTGTATTTGGGAGAGATTTCCGGTTTATATACGTTGTCCCAGAACTTTTGGCAGTTTTATCATTTGCCGCGTATTCAGTAACGCTACGATTTAGACGCATCCAGTTCCTCTGCGGGGTATCCGTAGCCGCTATGATCATGTCGGCAGCAATCAAGATAGCGATGATTGACATATATCTTACCAGCACTTTCATTTTGGCATTATCGCTTTTTTCTGCAATATTTGTAACAAGCGGCATACGGTTGTCAGAAGGAAAGGCACCGACAAACGGGAAAAAGGGTACAATTCCTTTAGGAAAATCTTCTATGGAACGCATTGCGGAGCTAAAGAACCTTCTGGATGCCGGGCTGATCACAGACGCAGAGTTTGCCAAGAAGAAACAAGATATACTGGATACAATAACAGACCGTTGAACGCAAACAGGCCACGAGGACGCTGCATCCCCGTGGCTTGTTTTTCATTTGAACTCAGATTATTTGTGTAGTAATTTTGTCTTCTATGAGCGCCAGCGGATTGAGCAGACAGTCAACCTCAAACCCCGCCGGAAGAAACGCGTAGGGGAAAATTCCTTTGTTTTTAATAAGGGGCGATTTAGTTATAATAAATCAATACGCAGATGTATCAAATCTTGCCTAAAAGACCGCTTTCGCAAACTGTAGCATGCGGATTGTATTTTTCTACCAGTGCATCCAATAGTATTCTGTTTCCGGCAGACATTTGCGGGCTACAGGTAACCTCCATTTCCTCAAAAGCCTCCGATGCAATATCAAGGTTATAAAATCTGAACGGCGGAGTCTCAATCCCGTGCAGTAGTCTGTTTGCAGTCAGATTAAAATTCAACTCCATTGCTTCCATATCGGACTTAAAATCGAAAGGAATAAATGTCATAATGTACCGCCATTCTTTTTGAAAGGCCCAGTATGTATTTTTGTGTCGCCCCAACTTGTCCAACTCTAATGTCATTTTATTGCCTGTTATATGAGAAATCACCGGCTCTAGTTTTTCAATCTCATTCGTGTATGTAACCTGCTCGAGGATTTTTCCATTGTATGCTTGAACTGAATAGTATCCTTTAGCCATCAGCTCTGACATATCCAAAAATGTGGGCAATATTCCGTTGAGCGATTTCATATCTGCTGCTTGCAAGCCGGTTTTTTCAACAATATCTGAACCCTTTGTTCCATGCCACACAAATGGATTCTTCCTCATTTTGATTCGGACTCCCGCTCTCGGATCGGTGTACATTCTCCACATTGGAATGCTCTCATCAGATTCTTCTGTCCAAGAACTGATAAACACAAATTTTCCCAAGTTCTCCACATCAGCTGTTTTCTGTTCCTGCAAGTCATCCATCTTATCCAGGGGATTAAGGCGAATTTGTCTGGACTTTAATATTAACGCAAGGCTTTCAAGAGAAGTGTATCTGTATAGGTACTCAATATTGCTCATTTGTCGGCCTCCCTTTTTATATGCAGTCTTCTCTTTTTATATTTTGACGCTGAACCGGATTTGCACAACCGAATTATACAATATTTTACCTGCAAGTTAAAGAGGTTTTGCAAAAATATATAGATAGCTAGTGGCGTATGCACATTTTTCAAGTCCTTTTCAGAATCAATCATCCTGCTTTTTCGTCCATAAAACGAGCTTATCCGTCTGGCTCAAGGGATAAAAGATAAGGGCCACGAGGACATTTTATACCCGTGGCTCACACTTTGTATGATGTCTTATATAGCTTTCGCCCCTGGCTCATCGGAGGCTGACGCCCGGACTGCGTAATTTTTTTCATTCTCGCATTCTGCGCTCCGAATACAAGAATGAAATGAAATTCCTTGTCCCTTCCTCCCGGATATAGCACGTTACCGCTACTATATCCGCTCGGAATAATTCTCTTTTTCTTTTTGTATCGCAAGGTGCATTTTTGAGGGCACTTTATAAAATATATTGCCCCCATTTTTGCACCACTTATTTCAAAATGATTTTGTAGCGAATTCCTCTTACGACTTTCGATGTAACTGTATAGCCACTATCTTTTACCATTTGAAGGAATGTGGGTATCTTTACAAGCGATCGCTTTTTATCTCGTATTTCTAACTCACTTATAAGTTCGTTGATGTCACTCTTACACAATTTCCTGCCTAACCAATCAGCAGGAATCATCACCTTGCTTTTTGAATTGGGATCATATAGATATAGCTGAGATAAATCGTTTCTGTATCTTCCTCTGACCTGTATTTGTGTATCAAGTTCAGAGCTATGGATAATCATAAAGTCAATGTGGCTGCTCAAATCACCTATATCGCCTATTGTGATGCTGGTTTCGCAGCTCTTGTTTATGAACAGCACATCTATATCGTCTGGTATGCGTTTGAGGCAAAGAATGGTATCACGAATATGAATTTGTTCTGCATCCAAAGGATGTTCTGCGTTTTTTTTACTCCATAGAGCGCCCGTCTTAAAACCTCGTTGATCCAGAATCTCCTTGTATTTGAGAATTTGCGAGATATGGCTTATATAAATAATTCCGCGCTGTCCGATTGGAATCTGGCACAAAAGCTGCTTTAGGTTTCTGTATTTCCGGACACTCTTTTCTTCGAAATGCCTTGGCGTTCCGTGGAGTGGCACTTCGTTTAAGCACCAGGCAAATTCTTTTCGTATTGCATTCGGGGTAGCGCTCAATGCCACTATCGTAGAATCCTTTGCATTAATATGCGCAGCCAGCGTTTCGATTGCCTTTTGATGTAAGGTGTCATCTGGATATTTCGACCACTGAATGGCATTTTGAAGTTCGTCACATACAACTAAACCGTCAATCCCCACATAGTCGTATTTTGGCGCACACTCCATCAGTTTTCCATATCCAGCATAAGTCATGACTTTTCCGATACCAGGAACTTCCCAATATGGTTCGTTTGTCCACGGATTCACCTCTATACAGCCGCTTTGCAAAAATTGCTCTTTTCCTATCGCTGTATCAATAAGAAATAACGGGAATCGACACAAATAGTTTTCCTCCGCAAACTTAGTTAACCTCTCTTTTGCAAAAGTAGTTTTTCCGCTCCCACATGGGGCATAGATTAAATTTAACTTCCCACACTCGATGTCATTCACATCAACCAAATTGCTAAGATATTCACCTGTCAATAGGCATCACTCCTTTTCTTTATGGTGAGCAGCCATGAGCAAAACTCCAAAAGAGTAGTAATTGCAATGGCTCTCGGCCATGGC
>OMCN01000250.1_pt1 | contig 29496 bp, 27 predicted proteins | sample 1645061 | NCBI WGS metagenome assembly OMCN01 (sample SAMEA103958124, study PRJEB25191) | human gut metagenome | biome: human-associated habitat [ENVO:00009003]; feature: intestine environment [ENVO:2100002]; material: feces | place: Germany | collected 2013/2015 | reverse complement strand
AGCGTTTGGAAACCTACCGCAGGAATGCGGCAAGGCGTTGGGCGCTTACCCTACTGTACACAGCTATCGCACCAATCCCCATGTCTACCTTTGCCGGAGAAACCACCAGCAATGTGGGCAAAAACTTCCTGCGTTCCTATGCCGGAGTGTGTCTGGAAGGAGCCATCATTGCGCTGGCCTGCATTATCTTTTCTGTCATGGCGGCTTCTCCGCCTGCAGTAGACCCCAATGTTTCAGCGGTAACCGCCGTTTGGAGTTATGTGGGTGAGTTAATCTTCAACCTGCTGGTTTTGGTGGGCGCTGTGCGGATGAGCGATAGGATCGTTAAAGAATTATTGGGGCTGTAGGCCCAAAAGGAGTGAAGCGATATCGAAGTAAAAGTGCCAAAGGAAATCCGGGATTATCAGGAGTCCATCTTTTTTGGGCTATCTACCCGGCAGTTTATCTGTTCTTTGCTTGCGGTCGGCGTGGCAGTCGGTCTGTATTTTGGTTTGCGACCGCTGATCGGCAGCGAAGAAGTCGGCTGGATGTGCATTCTTGGAGCCGCGCCCTTTGCGGCCTGTGGCTTTTTCAAATACCATGGCATGACTGCTGAACAGGCGGCGTGGGCGTGGTTTAAGTCGGAATTTTTGTACCCGAAAAAACTGGTGTTCAAATCCGACAGCCTCTACTTTGACGCCATGAAGGATGCCATCGCGGAGGGGATGAAGCCTCCCCGCAAACGGAAAACCCGCAAGCCCCAGCCACCGGCTGGGAAAGAACAGGGGGCTGAAAAATGGAACTGAACATCCATCCTATCCTCCCGGAAGAAAGGGTTTGTATGGGCTGGCACAGCCATCGGGAACTCAACGCCAAAACCGGCTGCATTGGATACCTCACAGCCAATCTCAATGTTGGGACTCCAGAATTCGAAAGCTCGTGGCGGGATCGGACCCAAGAATTGAATACCCCGGAATTCGGTGATGATTTCAATGATATGATAGATACCCTGCGCCAAGGTATTTTGAAAAGTCCAAACGAACTGCGGTCATACTGTGCGTCCCACCCGGACGGCGCCCTGCTGGACAACTTTTGTACTGACAGGCTGTACGGCTTTCGCATCGATACCGGAAGATACTCGCATATCCTCATCTGTTCCTTCTATTCGACGGACAGCCGCTTACGGATGAACTCTTTTTCCTTTTTGGCTTTGGATCGGCATATGCGGGAAGCCAGAAACGGTATCCCCATCCTCGATCAGCAGGGCCGTGAACAGTTTCGTATGCCGGATGGCGGGAAGCTCAAGGTTACTTCTCCAGATGGGTTTTTCGGTTTCTGCACCGTCCGTTATCTTGACCAGAACCGGCTGGTGCTGTTCGATGAATTCCACGAAGGAACCGTCCACTCTATCCGGGAGTTGCCGGAATGGGCGGCGGTCAACAAATACCGGCTTTTACCCGCCGACCCGCCTATGCGAAACAACCGCAGTCCACGGCACAAAGGGCAGGAACGGTAACCATAAATCTCTCAGAAAAGGAAGGATGCCTATAATCAAAACGCTCAGTAAAGCAGCGAAAGCAGAAAAAGAGAAATTCACCATACCAAAGTCCGTACAGGACGCCATCCCCATCCAGCGCATCTGGCCGGATGGGATTTTTCAGGTGGGGAGCCGGTTTTCCAAGACCTTTTCCTTTACCGACATCAATTACAGCATCGCAAGCAAGGAAGATAAGACGGCGATGTTTTTAGACTATTCGGAACTGCTGAACGCACTGGATTCCGGCGCTTCCGCCAAGATCACCATCAATAACCGGAAAGTCAACAAAGAGGAATTTGAGAAATCCCTGCTGCTGCCCATGCGGGAGGATGGGCTGGACCATTACCGGAAAGAGTACAATGAAATGCTGCTCTCCAAGGTGACCGGCGTGAGCAACAGCGTGGTACAGGACCGCTACATCACCATCACCGTGGCCAAGCGGAACATCGACGAAGCCCGCACCTATTTTGCCCGTGTAGGCACCGACCTCATCACCCACCTTTCCCAGCTTTCCTCCATAGGCCGCGAACTGGATATCGGGGCGCGCCTGCAGATTTTCCGGGATTTCTTCAAGGGGAACGAGCCTGCCGCCTTTGCATTCGACCTGAAGGAACATATGAAAAAGGGACACAGCTTCAAGGATTGGCTGTGCCCCGATTCGATGGAATTCCAGAAAGACCATTTCCGCCTAAACGACCGCTGGGGGCGTGTGCTCTACCTGCAGGATTACGCCAGCTATATCAAGGATTCCATGATTGCCGAGCTCTGCGACATGAACCGCAGCCTCATGCTCTCCATCGATATTTTAGCGGTTCCTACCGACGAAGCGGTGCGGGAAATCCAGAACAAGCTTTTAGGGGTGGAAACGAATGCCGCGAATTGGCAGCGGAAACAGAATGCCGCCAACAACTTTTCCGCTGTCCTGCCCTACGATATGGAGCAGCAGCGCAAGGAAACCAAGGAGATGCTGGAGGATCTCACCAGCAGGGATCAGCGGATGATGTTCGGCCTTGTGGCCTTGGTACATTTAGCCGACACCAAGGAGCAGCTGGACAGCGATACGGAAACCCTGCTCACTACGGCAAGAAAGCATCTGTGCCAGATGAGCGTCCTGCGCTGGCAGCAGAAGGACGGGCTGGACACAGCTTTGCCCTACGGCCTGCGGAGAATTCAGGCGTTGAGAACCCTCACCACCGAGAGCACGGCGGTGCTGATTCCCTTCCGGGCACAGGAAATCCTCCAGAACGGCGGCATCTACTATGGGCAGAATGCTGTCAGTAAAAACATGATTGTGGCAGACCGGAGGAAGCTGCTCAACGGCAACAGCTTCCGCCTCGGCGTTTCCGGCTCCGGCAAATCCTTCTCCGCCAAGGAAGAAATCGTCAGCATCGCCCTGTCCACCAACGACGATATCCTGATTTTAGATCCCGAATCCGAGTTCGGCTTTTTGGTGGAAGCCCTTGGCGGCGAGGTCATCCGGGTATCCGCTTCCTCGGATACCCACTTAAACGCCATGGATATGGACAAAGCCTATGGGGATGAGCGCAATCCGCTGATTGAGAAATCCGAATTCATCCTCTCTCTGTTTGAGCAGCTGGTGGGCGCGGGCAATGTGAGCGCCAAGGAGAAATCCATCCTTGACCGATGCACCTACGATGTGTACCGGGAATACATGGCCAACAACTACGAGGGCGAACCGCCCACCCTGAAAGACCTGTACCACTCCCTGTTAAAACAGCCGGAGCCGGAAGCCAGAGGGCTGGCGCTCTCGTCGGAATTGTTCATCACCGGCAGCCTCAACACCTTTGCCCAGCGCACCAACGTGGATACCAAGGCGAGAATCATCGCCTATGACATCCGGGAATTGGGCGAGCAGCTCATGCCCATCGGGATGCTGGTCACCCTCGACGCCATCTTCAACCGCGTCATTCAGAACTGGAAGAAAGGCAAGACCACATGGGTATTCGCGGACGAGTTTTACCTGCTGTTCCGCTATGAGTACAGCGCCGATTTCTTCTACAAGCTCTGGAAGCGCATCCGCAAATACAACGGGCTGGTGACAGGGTTAACGCAGAACGTCGAGGAGCTCCTGCGTTCCGACACCGCCCGCCTCATGCTGGCAAACTCGGAATTTTTAATCCTCTTGAACCAATCCGCCACCGACCGGGATGAACTGGCAAACCTTCTGCACATCTCCGAGAACCAGCTCTCGTACATCACCAATGTGGCGGCTGGCTGCGGACTCATCCGCTGTGCCGGAAATATTGTCCCATTCGAAAACAGCTTCCCTCGAAACACCCGTCTGTATCAGCTCATGACCACCAAACCGGACGAGGCCCTGAGAGGGGTGTAACCATACATGAAACTATATTGCATCAGGGGGCCGCCTCCGCCCCCCTCTTCAAATATTCTTATTTTTTAGGCTGGATGAACAGTTGAAAAAAGCTCTCCTGATTTTGGCAAAAGATTGCCGTTTTCCTGCCCCTTTCCCACCAGGCATAGACATCGCAGTCCTGCCGAAGATAGTCATACACATACTGCATGATGCTTTTCGCCAAACCTCTCCCATAGGCGGTGCTCAAATGATGCTGTAGCAAATATCGCTGTGGGATAGGCAGGGATCTGTAGGGAGAGTTTACGGTCGCTTCCCATTTTGCAAGAGGGTCGGGTGTCTTTTTTTCTTTGTGCGTCCCCTTTTTTATTTCTACTTCATAAACCATGCGATCAACCTCAAAAGGCTGTGTAGCATTTAGCTACGCGGATGACTTGCAAGTTCAATATGCCATATTTGAGTTGGAAAATCAATGTTTCTTCCTATTACATACCTCTTTGCTGCTTGTAGGGGTTGTGCAAGAGCTGCCTGCACAAATTCCGGATTGGGGTATGATTTTCATTTATTCGAAGGAGGTATGCCATTGAAAGAAATCAAGCAAAAACCTGACAGCAAGAAACCCAAGCTGCTGGAGAGTGCAGCCAAGGCACCCAAAACAGCTATGAAGGATCTGTGGTTAAAATCAAAGGACAAATCCATTGTAGAATTAAAGGAAACACCCTTCGCCAGCCAGCGTGGGGAATCTTCCAACGCCCCGGCCAACAGCGCCGGGGATCAGATGCTGTCCGGCATGGAAACTACCGCCAAAAAAGGTGCGAACCTGACCTATCGGGGCGGGAAAAAGCTGGCGCAGGCCACGGCCCGGAAGGTGAAAGAAAAAAGAGAGATTTCCCGTACCCTGTCGGAAGCCAAAGATGCAGGCGGCAAGGCTGGGAAAGCTGCCAAGAACACATCTTCTAAAATACGGACGAAGAACACCGTGGCCAAGGCTGTCAAAGGAAAGCCGCAAAAGGCGGTAAAAACAGCCAGCCGGTCTGTGAAAGGCGTAAAGCAGAGCGCCAAGGGAATCAAAACTGCCCAGCATTCAGCAAAGACGGCGCAGCAGGCAGCGAAAGCGACACAGAAAGCAGCGCAGGCTACCGCAAAAGCGGCAAGGGCGGCGGCCCAAGCAGCCAAAACAGCAGCGAAAGCGGCAGTGACAGGGGCAAAGGCAGCGGTGAAAGCGACCGCCACTGCCATCAAAGCAGCAGCGGCAGCGATAAAGGGATTGGTTGCCGCTATTGCAGCTGGGGGCTGGGTGGCTGTGGTCATTATCCTGTTGATTTGTTTAATTGCCCTGATTGTCGGTTCCTGCTTCGGCCTGTTTTTTGGTTCGGATTCCACCGGAACCGGCACCAGCGTAACACAGGCGGTGTCTACCCTCAATGGGGAATATCTGTCTCACATTCAGGAAATAGAGGATTCCAATCCCCATGACCGGCAGGAGATCACCTCCAACGACGGAGTGCTCTCCATCAACTGGGAAGATGTTCTCGCTGTATTTTCCGCAAAGGTTACCGGCGCGAAGGATGGGGCGCAGGTGGCCTCGTTGGATGACGCCCAAGTTCAGCAGCTGCGGGATATTATGTGGGAGATGAATGCGGTGTCTTCCAGCACCCGTACCGAAAGCCAAGAGGTGGAAGTCACCGAAGTGGATGAGGATGGCAATGAAACCACCCATACCGAAACGGTGACAGAAACCATTCTGGAAATTACCATCACCCACAAAACCCCGGAGGAAATGGCCCGGCAGTACAGTTTTAACCCAAGGCAGAACGAATATCTCGCCTTAATGTCGGAGCCGGAGAACCAGAATCTGTGGGCGGAGCTGCTGGGTGGTTACACAAGCGGCGGAGGACAGATTGTAAATCCCAATACTGACTGGATAGGCACCAGCATCTTCCAATGGCCGCTGCCGCAGAGCTATACAATAACCTCGTGGTTCGGTTACCGGGAGGACCCTTTCACCGGAGAAATTGCCTATCACAGCGGAACCGACATCGCCGCACCGGGCGGCACGCCCATCCTTGCCGCAGCAGACGGAACCGTCACCATAGCCAACGCCATCGATTCATGGGGCGGCGGGTATGGGTACCACATCAAAGTGAAGCACAACGATACCTATGACACCCTGTATGCCCACTGTTCCTCCATCTGCGTGACGGTTGGTCAGGAAGTGAAACAGGGCGAGGTCATCGGCTATGTCGGCACCACCGGCAATTCCACCGGAAATCACCTGCACTTCGAGGTCTGGCAGAATGGGGAACGCACCGATGCCCTTGGATATTTTAAAGCGAATGATTGAGAAAATTTAAGTGCAGAAGTTTCTTGATAGGGGAATTTTCAGCAAAACTGAATGTAGTCTGAACAGATAATTGAAAGAGGTAAGCTCACAGAGATTTCTGAGGGCTTATCTCTTGAAATAATGCGATCATTTTCGCCAATTTTTTGCAATCCACAGTATCATGTGCTTGCATTTACAACCTGTATTTGATATAATAAAAAATAAATCTGTTGTTTTTGGGATAAGGGGTTGACAAGATATGGCTCTCGAAAATATAATGTCTATCAGACAGACAGACAGACAGACAGACAGACAGACAGACAGACAGACAGACAGACAGCGATAAGAGCCTGCTTTTATAAATATATTTTTGATTTGGAAAAGGCACAGAAATCCATAAGGGTTTCTGTGCCTTTTTTTACTTTTTCCCAATATATGGCTTCTGGGAAAGGAGGCCGTATTTATGGTTGAAATTGCAGTATATCATCACGACAGCCTGCAGCGGAAAAAAGTTTTACAGGATTTTATAAATAGCTTAAAACAGTCACAGGTCTATGGAAAGGTGTACTCCATTCAAAACTTACAGAAATTTTCAGAGAACCTTTTGAACGGGAAATATCAATTTGACATCATTTGTGTTGATACGGCTGAAAAAGAGCAGGCGCAAAAGCTCATGGAACACAATCCTTCCAATCCGGAGTATATTCTTCTGGATACGCCTGCGGAGGAAGTATCAGGATATATGCGGTACAAGCCTGCGGCGTGGATACATTCAGATGGTGGCGGACAGAGAGAGGTAGCCAAAGCATTACAGTCCTGCCTATATCATCTGCACAGAAAACGTGAAGAATGCTTCTGTATCCGTACAAAAGCGAAAAGCGTGCGGATCCCGTACCGGCAAATCCTATATCTGGAAAGCCGTCTTCATCAGGTAATTGTTCATACGGTACGGCCGCAGGATGTGTGTGCCTTTGCCGCCGTTCTGGACGATGTGGAAAAAGCGCTTCCGGAAGAAACATTCTTCCGATGCCATCAAAGTTTCCTCGTAAATATCGACAGCATCTGCCAGCTTGACCGCACGGGACGGAATCTGATATTGAGCAACGGAGAAACGCTCGGAATCAGCAAGCGGTATTATAAAGACGTTAACCGCATTTTTCCATGGGAAGCCACAATATAAAAGCTAAATTTGCAGGAAAAGACCAAATCTGCAGTTTGCTCGTCCAATACGGCAAAAGGGGTGGCGCCATATCCCTACAACGATATAATGGAGACAAGCTGAAGATACTGAAAAAGGAGGAAGCACATCATGAAGGACTTTATGGATTTTTCAGGGGCCTTAGACGGTGAAGATCCCACCATATCGCAGGGAGCAGACAGCTTTACAACAGGGACGGATTACAACGGCGACGGCATTATGGACGGGGAAGCAGTATATGAAGACCTGAATGGAGACGGCGTGTTCGATACCATTACCGCATCGGTAGATACAAATAGCGACGGGATCGTGGATTTTGTTTCTGTATATCAGGACACGAACGGCGATGGATTTACAGATTATTCAGCCACCCTTATGGACGTTGATACAAACGGGGATGGAATCGCGGACAGTGTGTTTTTTGGCGAAGACGCCAACGGCGACACTGTTTTTGAGACAACACAGATCATGGACGCAGAGGAATGGGCCATGTTTACCGGAAGTCCGGACAGCGGATATGTCCCGGTAGACGAAGGCGGAGGCTTTGACGCGGGATATGAGCAGTTTAATCCCGCAGAAACCGATATGTCCCAGGTAGTCGGAACTCCTGCTGCGGACGAGCAATGCTGGGATTATCAGGGAGAAAGCGGTCCCTGCGCAATATATGCGCAGGTGATGGCGTATGAAGGCATGACCGGCCAGGATATTGACCCTCAACAGATGATAGACATCGCCACGGAGCAGGGCTGGTACGATGATGGAACCTCTCTGGAGGATATGGACAAGATTTTGAATTATCTTGGCGCTGAAACAGAAAAAGGGTTTGGCGGAGATATGCAGGATCTTCATGACTGTCTGGAAGATGGCGGCAGGATTGTTGTCGCAGTGGACGGAAATGAAATCTGGTATGGGAATACGGAAACCTATGCGCCGAACGATCCGAACCATGCGGTAGAGGTTATCGGGATCGATTATTCCGGTTCGGAGCCAATGGTTATTATCAATGATTCCGGCACGATGGACGGACACGCGATCACAGTACCGGCTTCTCAGTTTATGGACGCATGGGAAGACAGCGGCTGCTATTATGTGGAAGCATACGCTTAATCCGGAAAGGAAGCGGAATATCGAAAATAAAAGAGCAGGAGGATAAAACAATGCTTTCAATACAGGAATTTTTAAAGAAAATCAATACGGGCAGCGCCGTCCGTGAAAATATCCCGATGGGGTTGGGAATGGGATTTCCTGTGCTCAATATTACAGGGGACCGGCTTTTAGTTTCCGTCTTTTACTATCGTTCCGTGCTACGGCCAAATGACCAGACTTTGCTGATGCCCCCGGAATATAAGCTCACGGTTGATTATCCGAGTGGGAAACTGATTTCATTTGAAAATCTTAGATTGGATTACCGGTATGCAAAGGTGAATTTTGATAAGCCGTTAGGGATGTTCCGTCATGAAGCAATCAAGCATTTGGACCGGGATGGATACAAAAAAGCAAAAGAGGATTTATATGAAGCTCTGAACCGCTTAATCGCGTTTTTAGGGGATGAGGGCGAGTTTACGAAAGAGGATGAGGAAAAGCTGTCGGGACTGTATACCATGATGACCGAACCGCCCCTGCATCCGTTCTATAAATCCCTTTCGCCGCAGTTCTTTGAACGGTATATCGAGCAATAAGGAGGCGGGATTTGTGTTTCTCAAAAATAAAAATTTTTTTAACGACCCGGCTCCTCTGAAAGAGCGTACGGAGAAAACGGACGTTCAGGAGGAAAAAGAATCCTCTGGAAAAGAGCAGAAGGATTGGGAGGACGTAAATCTCAGCTTCTATGACGAAGCTTTTATGGCGCGGCTTCAGAAGCTGGAAGGGTATTGCCGTGAGGCCGGCAGGAAGGACTTACTGGAACAGCTGGCTTCCATCAGAGCGTACCTGGCTTCGGAAAAATTCAGCGTGGCGGTAGTCGGCGAATTTAACCGGGGAAAAAGCACCCTGGTCAACCGGCTGATCGGTCGGGATATTATCCCGACCAGCGATATCCCGACAACCTCCCTTCCGATTTACGTGTCGGGCGGAGAGCAGGAAAGCATCACTTTAAAAACAGTAAACGGGCAGAAACAGTACCCGGTCGCGGAAAAGAGCTGGGAAGCCATTGAAGAAGAGAAGAAAAAACTCAGGGAGACTAAAGGCGCGATCCTTTTAAAGCGGAACTGCAGTCTTTTGATGGAGAACGATCTGGAGTTGGTTGATACGCCCGGTGTAAATTCGCAAATCCGCGGGGATCTCAGCATGGCGGAGCAGGCGCTGAGCGGATGCGACTGCGCCATCCTGCCAATGGCCGCTATAGCGGCGTTCAGCGAATCGGAAAAGCTGTTTCTTCAGGAGCGGATCCTGATGAAAAAAGTCCCGCGCATTATGGTTGTTTTGACAAAGCTTGACCTTGTGGAAGAAAAACAGCGGTTAAGCGTTGTGGAATCTGTGCAGAGAAAACTGGAAGCTATGGAAGCAGAGATCCCGCTTTACCTGTCCGCAGAGAACATGGCGGAGGGCTGGGAAGAGCGGTCCGGGACAGAGGCGATCCGGAAGCAGATCCTTGCATGGCTGCATGAATCCTCCCATATCCAGCTGAAAAAAGAGAGGGCCAGCCAGGAAATAAAGGCGGTTTCCGCAGATCTGGCAACGGTTTACCAATGCCAGCTGGATATTATCGCAGAAAAGGAAGAAAAGCGGAAGGAAACGGCGGAACAGAGCAAACAGAAGCTGCTCCGCAGCGCACAAATCCAGTGGGACATGCTTGAGAACGATATGCTGAAGCGATGCAATCAAAACTTTGAGTGGATCCGCAGCATGACGGAGGAACGCCAGCAGGACGTCATAGAAAAACTGACGCTGGAGCTTACCCATGTGGCTAATCCGAAAGACTGGTGGGAGAAGGATTATCCGTACCGGATGAAAATGGAAATGATCTCCTTGGGGAATATTCTGGAAAACAACCTTCAGGGCTTTTATACCCGTGACGTCAACTGGCTGAACCATCTCCTTGAAGAGAAATACGGTTCCGCTATTCCGCCGCAGAACCAGCGGATTGCGGAGAAGGGCGTTTTCCGTGCGCCGATGGTGCAGCAAGCGGTTGAACTGGAGGATATGAAACGTTCCCGGCTGATTTCCCGCGTGGGGACGGGCGTCGCTACAGTCGGAGGATACCTGGTAGGCGGGCTTATCGGGCTGTCGCCCATCGGGATGGCTGTAGGCATTGGCGGAGGTATTATTTCCGAGGTCTTTATGAATAAGCGCGTGGAATCGCAGAAACGGGAGCTTGCGAGGATTATCCGCGAAGAACTGCCGGGCGTTTTCAGCGGCAGTATTGAAACGGTTGAGAGGAATATCCGGGAGGTTTATATCTCAACGATCCGCACAATGAAGCGAACCTGTTCGGATTGGGTAAAGGTAAAATGCGACGCCATCGACGCGGCGCAAAAACAGGCGGATGATCCGAAGCGTGAGGAAGCCATCCGCCAAAAGCTTGCCGAACTGAGAGGGATCGGCATATAGCATCAGCAGGTGATATCGGAGTAGGAGGAAAATACAATGACGAACGATCAGCTCAAAGAATATGCGGCAAGGCAGAAGCGTCTGACCGGCATCATCCAGGAAGCGTCCGGTCTGGTACAGAAATTGGATATGGAGCACTGTGCGCAAGTATTGCAGCAGCTGCGGCAGAAGATTTCATCGGATACATTCAAGATCATGGTGATGGGAAATTTCAAAAACGGTAAGAGCACGTTTATCAACGCGCTTCTTGGGCAGGAGATCCTGCCGGCCTATGCCGTGCCGACAACCGCGATTATCAATGAAATCAAATATGGCGAAAAGCCGAAAGCGGTCCTGCATTTTCTGAACCCGCTGCCGGAAAAGATGTATGATGGGATTCCGGAAAAGGCGCTTACCCATATGCGGCGGTTCCAAATGAAGGACGTCCCGCCGATTGAGATGCCTGTGGATGAAATCGAGGATTATGTGGTTATTCCGATGGGCATGGAACATAAAGAGGCGATTAAGCAAAGCCCCTTTGAAAAGGTGGAACTGTTCTGGCCGCTGGATCTGCTCAAGGACGGCGTGGAGATTGTGGATTCCCCGGGCCTGAATGAAAATCCGGTGCGCACCCAGGTAACCATGGAATACCTGAGCAAAGCGGACGCTATCATTTTTGTGTTCAGCGCTTTGGCGATGGGTTCTGCGGGAGAGATTGCATACATAGACGATACGCTGCGGAAAAACGGGTTTGGAGAGCAGAGCCTGTTCTGCGTGGTAAACCGGTTCGACCAGCTGACCAGCGAGCGGGAACAGCAGCGTCTGCGCAAATTCTCGGACAACCTTTTGGCGCCTTATACCAAGCACGTATATTATACTTCAGCCTATAAGGGGCTTGTGGGTCAGCTTCAAAACAATCCGGCAATGCTGGATGAATCCAAAATCCCGGCGGTGGAAACAGCTTTGGCGGATTATCTGGCCAATGAGCGCGGGAAGATCAAGCTGGCGACGCCGGCACGGGAACTGATCCGCGTTATTCGGCAGGACGCGCTGGAAACGACAATTCCCCAGCGGCGAAACGCGCTGTCCACAGATTTGGATGTGCTGAAGCAGCGGTACAGCGAGGCGCAGCCGGAAATCGAAAAGCTCAGGCAGCAAAAGGATTTGATTACCAGCCGGACGGAAGCCTTTATTGCAAACCTGCTTCCGGATATCCGGCGGAGCGCTGTCAATTACTTCAATAACCTCCCGGGGCAAATCCGCGTATGGGTTGAAGAATATGAACCGGAGACAAAGGTTTCGGCGCTTCATCCAAAGCGGGATGCGGAAGCGTTGTCGGACGAGCTTGTGAATTTTATACAGAATAAAATAGACGGTGAAACCAGAGAATGGCTGTCCGGGCCGTTTACCAATCTGGTCAATGATAAAGTAGAATCCTTGAAGGATTCTCTGGAAGGCCGTTTGGAGGAATTCTTTGTTTCTCTGGATCAGGTCAAGGTGAGCGTAACGGGGTCTCACAATATCGATACAGAAGATATCCCGGTTTGGAAGCGCGTTGTAGCCGCCGGCGGCGGACTGCTGATCGGAGATATCGGCGTTGCAGCTCTGGGCGCTACGACAGGGCTTTCTTCAGAATTTGCGAAGGGCATTGCCTTACAGCTTGGCGCTTATATCGGTCTGGCAATACTGGGCTTCCTGAACCCGGTCACGATTATTGCTGTGATTGCGGCTTCCGTCATCAGGGGCGGGCTCAAGGTATCCGAAAAGGCTGTGAAGAATGCCAAGGAACAGGTGGCGGCAACGTTCTGCGAAGAAATCAGCGGCAAAAGCATGCAGCTGGTCGATACCGTTGTCAGCGGGGCGACAGAGAATTTTGATAAAATCAAGGATATTATTTCCAACTCAATGGACGTGGAAATCGGAGAAATGCAGAAACAGTTGGAAGGCATTATCCGCGATATGGAACAAGGCAAAGAGGTTGTGGAACAGAAGTCAGCGCAGTTGTCTGAATATGAAAAGCAGCTGAAGGGAACTGCGGAGAATCTCGATACCTTTATTTTTGAACTGTTGAAATAGCAGTTTGGAGCGGTTGAAAACATCCGCTTCCTCCCAAGCGTTTTTTACTGAAGAATAGTTCCTATTCAAAGTGTTTTTCAGGAGTCGGGGAAAATGATTGTTTTGCACTGGCATATCTGGAATATATCGGGGGCTCCTGCCTTTGGAAGGAATTGACGGCTATAGAATCCGAGAGTGTCAGCGGAGCCTCAAATAGTGGAAATAATTGATGAGAAGCTATCTCAGGAGAAAATTGAATCGGGTGATTACCAGTTTGAATGATACGCTTGAGAATATGCCGAATCAGCAGGAGAGAAAACGAAAATGAAAGCACGTATATGTACAACAGAGAGCACAACGCCTGTATCCCTTGATTTCAGGACACAGCAGATAATCCAGCTGGCGGATATTGACGGGCATATCCGGTTTATACAGGCCTTGATGGGAAAATATAGTTTCCCATCCGAACAAAAAGCACAGCTTCAAACGGAGTTGAAGAAGATCCAGGACCGTCAGAACGAAAAAGCGTTGAATATGGCGGTAATCGGCGAATTTTCTTCCGGAAAGAGCAGCTTTATCAATGCCCTTCTGCGGGAAAACCTGCTGGAAGCAGACGCGATACAGGGGACGACGGTAGCCTCTACCCTGATTGGCTACAGCCCGGAAAGAATGTTCTGCACCTATGGAAGGGGCGGAAAAGGCAAGCAGACGAGAAGCGTTGAAAACGCAGCGGCACTGGCGAAACTTCTTGCAGCATATACCTCCGGTAATCGGAAGGATGAAAATGCGCAGCACCTGGAGGTGGGATACCCATCTGATTTTTTGCAGCAGGGTATCCGCATTATCGATACCCCGGGAACCAATTCGCTGGAGCAGTGGCACGAGGACGTCACAAAAGAAGCAATCCGGGAACAGGCGGACGCCTGTATTATCCTTACCAGCGCTGAAAAGCCGTTCCCGGAAAGCTTCTGCCGTTTTTTGGAGGATAACCTTGAAGACGTTTTGCAAACCTGTGTTTTTGTAGTGACAAAGATCGACTTGGTTCCGCCGAAGCAGCAGGCCAGACAGCTGGAGTATATCCGAAAAGTCCTGAAAGAGAAGCTGTCTGTTCACGATCCGTTGGTATTACCCTATTCCGCCCTGCCGGTCATAAATGGGACCGGAACAGAATATATTGAGGGAAATCGTGAAACAGAGGAAAGAATCCTGAAATTTTTGCAGGAGCAGAGAATCCGGATCCAGCTGCAGCGGTGCATGGCCTTGTCAGAAAACGCAATGGGACGGCTGAAAGAAAGCATGGAGCAGATATCCTCGCAGCAGGAGCAGCGGCACCTTCAGCTTATGCAGGCCGTTACAACGGACCTGCAGGGCTTTGTCATGAGAAAAAAGTCGGAAATCAGCTTATCCTATCAGGAAAACACAAACGAGAAATTAAAGGCGATTGGAGAAAACGTTGACGTCTGGATTCGGGATAAAAAGAGAGAAGTATATGAAGCGTTTCAAAAACCGGCAACGGAAAGCGGCATACGGGATTTTTTACAGACAAAGCTGAATCCTTTGCTGGAGGAAAAGAAATCGGAAATTTTGAAAAATGCCGGCATATCCGCAGAGAGCTCCTCGAAGTATTTGAGTGAGATACAGTCAATAGCGGAAGGGCATTGCAGACGCTTTGAAGCGGATTTTAAGAGAGAATACCGGCAGCTGGAACTGCTTGCGCATGATCTGGTGCAGGAGGTGGATAAAAGCGTCCGTCTGGATGATTCCTTGATGACAAATATACAGGCTAATATTGCCATCCGTCAAAAGGTTGAGGCCAACGTCAAACAGTCAAACCGTGGTTTTATGGGATATGCGGGAGCGGGAGCGGCAGCCGGGGCCGCGATCGGTTCAGTTGTCCCGATTATTGGAACAACAGCGGGAGCTGTTATTGGCGCCGTTGCCGGCTTTATGCGGTTTAGCAAAAAATCAGACGATTCATCCAGAGGGACGGCTTTCCGCAATCAGGTAGCTGGTGATGTCAACGCGGTGGTAGAGCAGTATTTCAGAAGCTTGAAAGATAGTGTGCTGCAGTTTTTTTATCAAAATGCAGCAAATTGCTGGATGCAGGTCGAGCGTGTTATGGATCAGTATCTCACGCAGTATACTGGTATAGTTCATGAAATGAGAAAACGCGATCAGCATGCGCAGGAAGAGGCCGCATTAAAAATCCGGGCCATTCAGGGCGATATCAGCTTAACGCAGCAGCAGCTTGAACAAATAAAGTCAGTAAGATACAAAATCAGTCAGATGTAAGTAAGAGAGGAGTAAAGCAGTGATGGATACAATCCGGGAATTTGATTCCGTATGGAAAAAGTTTATGGTGATGTGCCGGGCAAAGCTGATGGAAAAAAGCAAACAATGCGCATTAAGCGGTGCTGCGGCGGAGATGTCGGTTCAAGATGCGGCCTCCATGTGGTTCGATCCATACAACGCATGCGGCCAGTGGCTGAAACAGCTGGAAAAGGAAGAACCGCAGACGGCTGAGAAAGTCAAAACGATTTTACAGGAAATCAAGCTGGAGGAAATCCCAGAGAAAAAAGGTTTCCCGGAACTTGGCGTTATCGGGATTGCGGCAGGAGGAGCGGCGGCCGGCGCCGGTGTCGGGGCGTGGATTCTCCACTTAGGGACATGGGGAACCCTCCTGTCAGCGGCAATTCCAGCGGTGGCTTTGTACCCGGCGATGAAAGGATATCAGAAAAGCGAAAGGGAAAAGGCGGAAAGAGAAGGAATTACAAAATATCTGGAACAGCTTTCCCTTGTCCGGGAGGAAATTGACGGGGTATTGAACTGTTCTGCCTGCTAAATTTATAACCCTGCATAAGACAAAAACGGTCTGGTCTGCCTTTTGAAAGCTGCGGACTGGGCCGTTCTTAAAACCTTATTTTTGAAGTCAGAGCGGAAAGAAAGGGAAAATTATGATTGATGTTAAAATTTCTGTGAACAATGTTGATTATGAAGCCGCTTTGGATACACTGCTTCCAGTGCTGCTGGAGCATTTGTCAAAAAAATCTGAGAACGCTTTTTTGGTTTCCGTCTTGTCGAAGACCAAAGGTGTTTCGTCAATAGCGGCAAAAGCGGCTTTAAAAGCGCTTCCGCAGGATACGAGGGATGAGCTTGCCGTGGCGTGCTTAAACCATTATAAGGAGGATATTCAGCGTCTGCTTACCGAAGCGTCGAAACAAAAGGGGATTGCGCTGCAAATTGAAGGGATTGATATCGCTGTGGCACAGAATTCTGAAGCCGGTCAATAACAGAGCGCCAAAAAAGCGGTTTTGAAGGTGAAAAATGCAGACAAGAGTTATTTTTGAGAATGATATGATAAAATGGCGATAGGTCGGTTAAGGCAATACAAAGGAGGATGTGAAATGGAACGTACAGTTTATAATGCGGACAAAATGTATACATATATCCGCGGATATGCATCGGGGGTTGGTATGATCCAGACGCTTAAGGCACTTTCTTTTGCCAGGGAAAAGCATAATGGACAGAAACGTAAAAATGGCGATCCGTATATTGTGCATCCTCTTACTATGGCTTGTAATGCGTTGAGTATGGGAATTCGAGATGACAATACCATAGCAACAATTCTTCTGCATGATGTTTGTGAAGATTGCGGTGTGGCTTTAGAAGAACTTCCGGTAAACGATATTGTCCGCAGGGGCGTTCAGCTAATGACTTTCGAAGTTTTGCCAGGAGAAACAAAAGATATTGCCAAGACCAGATATTATAATATGCTCATTCAGAGTAAGGAAGCTGTGATTACCAAGTTTATCGACCGGTGCCATAATGTTTCAAGTATGGCAGGTACTTTTTCTGTTGAAAAGCTCAAGTCTTATATAAAAGAGACAAGAACTTATGTACTCCCACTGTTGAGACAAGCTAAGGATCATTATCCAGAGGAATCAGACAGGCTGTTTATGCTGAAATATCATATCACAAGTGTGGTTGATGCAATCGATTTGACAATGCAGGCATACGAAAGCAGAAATGAAGATACTGAAACAATAGAATAAAATAGCGCTTTTAGATGTATGTATGAATAGATATGCGGAGGATTAACTATGTTTAACAAATCTATTGAACGCGATTTCGGTAAGGGCTTTCTCTTTTCAATGGAGACTTTAAACGTGACAGAGGAAGATCTGGAGAAATATCAAAGCGGCACCCCCCTTGACGCGGACAAATTCAAAGACTGCAATGTGAGGTTTTTTACCGATGGTTATTATCCGAGGGTTGTTCGGCTCTCTAAGGATATTCCGACTTTTGATTCAGGAGATCGGGAATATGATTCATGGCATGACTTGTATTTAGTACAAGAGCAAAGCGGAAATATTCATGCTGTTTATTGCACCGGTGGTTATCGCATTGCAACAATTCAAGGATACGCCAAAGTGCATCAATTACCAAACATATTAAAGAAATATTTTTTCTAATTAGTGAAACGGCGACAGCATACCTACAAATAAATATAATCCTAAATAAAAGAAGGAGTCCTTTGCTATGAGAAACGATTTTGATGATTATTGCCCAGCCTCTGTTTCGAGAGGTGAATTGGAAGATATAGCTAGCATTACAGTTAGATTAATGCCATATTATGGCCGTGATATAGAGAAAATGCGGGATATGCCCAGAGAACAGGCAGTCGCTTATAGGCAGGAATTGAGAGAAAAAGGAATGTTCTATGATGCCGCTAAGGCAGTAGATATTTATTCGCACGGTAATTTTTGTGCATCTCATCTCAGTAATTTTTGTAAGACAGATTTTATATTTGAGGGTATAAACATCAAGTCAATGGAAGGTTTTTTTGCAATCACTAAAAACTTCAAATCAAGAAGAACAGATTCATATATGCTCTCTTGCAGGCAAAGAAGCAAAAAAGGCAGGTCTGGCAGTTGCAGGCTTTGATGGCAAACATCTCTATTGGCAAGGAGAAACGATTGATCGTTTTTCCGAACAATATCATGTTCTTGTTCGCAGAGCGTATCATGCAAGATTTGAACAGGATAACCTCTTTAGAAAAGCGCTGATGGAAGCGAAAAACAAACAGCTTTTACATACAATTGGGAATAATGATCCTAAAGTAACGATATTGACCGTAGATGAATTTATTGGCTTTTTGCAAGAACTTCAGGAAAAATTGTGAGCTCGCGCAGTTTAGCAAACAATACGTTTGATTGTATGCTCCTCTAGCGTAAATGACAGGAGCATATGATCTAAAGAGGTAGTAAATTGAAAACAATGAATATTTTTGACGATACCATAAGAATAGTCCGCCAAGGCTATTATAAAAGATGGCAAAAGAATCAACTTAAAGCTTAAGGACAGTGAAATGAAAACGGTAAGAGTGTTTTTATCTGAAGAAGTCCATGCATTAAGCGAGTATAAGTTTGAAAAACATATTTTTTATATTGGAAAATGCGGTCATAGCTGTGTGGATATGGATTCTTTTGTTGTGGCTCGCAGAAATTATAGGCAACCTTATTTAATCAGTAATATGTTATATGTCAAAAAAATAAAATAATAGAACTAGGGGGATATTTAAATAGTACAATAGTGATTATTATTGTAAATATGGGAGTAGAAAAGTGTTCGTTACATAATAAATCACCTTTTTCATTTGACAGCTTTCTTCTGTAATTTTCCTTTATCTTCTTTTTTTGATAGAATAGTCGTATTATGCGCATTCGCCTTTTGGCGGGTGCGCTTTTTTCATGTCTGCAGAAAAAAGTCATGGTTAAAGATACATAGCGGCAGGCCGCCGCCCCGACAATCTGAATTTTTCAAAATTTCAGATTGATCGGAGGAAACAGCCGTGGCTTACAACAAAGCCAAAGCGGAGAGAGAATGGCTCCGCTGGAAAGAAGCAGAAGAAAAGAAACTCAGAGAACTTGGCGTGGATGAAGAAACCATCCAGCGCCTTCATACATACGATTGGGCGCAGTTCAACAAAGAGCGCCAGTACCTGCAGCGACAGGTGGAATGGTCACCATATATAGATTGGGTGTCAGCGCAGGATCTGGAATTGCCCGTGGAAGATACGGAATCCCTGCTGGACAGCATCGAGGATATAGAGCTTTTTTCTTTATTACATAATGTAGACAAGCTCACCCTCGAAATTCTCTTCATGAAGATGGACGGATATGGCAGCAAGGAAATCTCAGAGAAAACCGGCCTGTCAGTAAACGCCATTGATCTGCGGATTTTCAAACTCAAGAAAAAATTAAAAAATTTTTTATAAGCGGAAAGATTCCGGCCTTTTTCCTGGGCTATAGGGCGAACGGGGAAAAAGAAACGTTCGCCTTGTAGCTTGAAAAATGAATACCAGCCATGCGGGTACGTTCCCGCCTGAGCGAGCGACTAAAAGTTTGTTATGCACAAACTTCGGAAAAAGCGCCAAGACAATCCAGAGCCATAGCTGTCTCCCTTTTCAGGGATGGCGGCTGTTGCTCTTGGATTCGAGCGATGCATTTTGACCGGAAAGAGGGGGTAGTTTCCCTTTTCGCCACGACCTTGGGCGGGGGATTATGATACGCGCTATCGTTTGCCCACACGTCAGATGGGCTGGCCGACCTTGGGTTGTAATCAGCAAGACCTTTGGGGAGCCAGTGAACGGCTTGTCAACTGCAAGCCTGCCCGCATGGTTCCCAAGGTTGCCGGGGGGCGAGCTGCAAATACGGCACATCAAAATCAAACCTTTTTTAATTCAGATTGCCGTTGACGGCGAATCCGTGCGGCGCAGCCTAAAAACTGCGCCGCATCAGTTTGCCGCCAACAGGCCAAGGAGAATGTGCCGAAATGAACAATCACTCTCTGAAAGAGCAGGCCCATGGGGAAATCGAACGGATCTTCCGAATCCTTCTCCCTCAAAACGGGCTGGCAGTTCGGGAAGAACAGATTACCCTCTGCCACGCCATGCTGGACACCCTGCTCCAAAACAATATCGCTTTATGCGACGCGGGAGTCGGGATCGGCAAGACCTACGCCTACCTGACCGCCTGCATTTTACTGAAAAAGTTTGCCCCGCACGGGCCTGCCGGTTCCCAGCCGGTGGTGGTCTCCACCTCCAGCGTTGCCCTGCAGGACGCCATCATCGGGGAATACATCCCGTTTTTATCCCGGATTTTTCTGGAGAACCGCATCATTCAAAAGCCCATCCGGGCAATGGTGCGAAAGGGTAAGGAACGCTTTGTCTGCGACTCACGTCTCGCCCAACGGTTGGAAGCCGTGAAACATAAGAAAAAGAATGCGGAGCAGATGAAAGCCCTGCTCTCCCTTCGCAGCTATTATGATTTAGACGCCGTAACCGGCCTCAGTGGATTTGACAGGCGGCAGGTGTGCGTCCCCAAGGTTTGCGAGAAAACCTGTTCGCTGCGAAATATTTGCCGGTACCATCAATACCTGAAGGAAGCCAGAAGCGCGGAGATTTTTGTCCAGATTTGCAATCACAATTACTTGTTGGCAGATGCAGCCCACCGTTTACAGGAACTGCGGCCTCTTCTCAATGATTACCGGGCTTTGGTAATCGACGAGGCCCACAAGCTGCCGGACGCAGCCCGCCAGATGTACGGGCAGAGTTTGTCGGCGGAGGATTTCCGTGAACTCTGCGACCTGCTGGCAAAAGAAAAATATATCCTTGCTTCCCAGCGTCTGAAAGAAAAGTTTACTGCCCTATTGGGTGCCATGTGCCGGGGCGAACTGCTGGAAGAAGCCCAACGTACCGCCTTTATTTTAACGCCGGATCGGGAAACGGCCCTTCGGGATTGCCTTTCCCTCCTCCGGCAGCTACAAAAACAGCTTGCCCCGCACCTCCCACGATGGCTTCTTTACCGGCTGGGAACAACAGAGCAGTCTCTAAACCTCTTTTTTACCGGGGATCGCAAATACATCCTCTACATTCAATACGACAGGGACGGAAGTCCCAGCCTCTGCGCCGCCAGCCGGGAAATGCCGGAGCAGCTGCGCCGGGCGCTGTGGCTAAAGGATATCCCCGCCATCCTGACCTCCGGCACCCTCATGGCTGGTGGCAGCTTTGAACGAACAAAAAAGGTCATGGGGCTGTCCGTGAACCAACGGCTGGAGGATTTTATTGCGGTTTCGCCCTTTAACTATGAAGAAAACTGCCTCCTTTACATCCCCGGCGACCTGCCGAGAGCGCAGATGGGAAGCGAAAAGGAAGCTAAGTGTCTGGCAGAGCAGATCTGCCGGTTGGTGGAAGCCACTCATGGCCACACTCTGGTGCTCTTTACTTCCTATTCCCTCATGGGCGCTGTTTATAATCAGGTAAAGGACCGGCTGTCTTTTCCCTTGATGGAAGTATGGCGGCACTCGCAGGATATCATTCACCAATTCAAGCAGGCCAGCAACGCCGTGCTGTTCGCGGCGGGCTCCTGTTGGGAAGGTGTGGATTTTCCCGGCGATATGGTGTCGTCGCTCATACTTGTGCGGCTGCCGTTCCCTGTTCCAGATCCATTGAGCGAAGCGGAACGGGAACAGTACCCAACCCTGCAGGATTACATCAAGACCGTAGTCATACCGGATATGCAGGTAAAACTCAGGCAGGGATTCGGGCGGGCCATCCGCACCGAAACCGACACCTGCGTGGTGAGCATTTTGGATTATCGGGCAGCCCCCGGCCAACGGTATCACAAAGCTGTGCTGGAAACCCTGCCGAACCTTCGGCTCACCGGAAAAATCGAAGATGTAGAGGATTTCATCCGGGCAAAGAAAGGCCCGGATTATTTTATGTCATAAAGGAGATTACCATAGATGAACAGAAAAACAGAAACGGCGGGATTTCTCTACGCAGACCGCCCCATGTGGTTATACAGCCGCAGCAGCGATAAAAGAATGTTTGTCCTGATTCAGCAGATGCGGAATCTTTTAGAGGAAGCCAATCATCGGGGATACACTGTCGTGGGTACCTCGCAGGATATGGGAACCGGCAGGAGCACAGCCCGCATGGGCCTAAAACAGATGATGCGGGCTGTGCAGGGCGGCTTCGTCCGCGCTGTGCTTGTGCGGGATTTATCCCGCCTGAGCCACGATCCCGCCATCTTGATTCAAATACTGGAGTTTCTGCAGGACCATAACGCGGTACTGATCACCACCGAGAGCGACTTGCGGTATGAGCTTTACATCAAGGGACTGGAAAACCGCTTTTTCCAGAGGGCAGCCCAAAAGGGCCTCCATCTGCCGTGGTGAATTTTCATGGCAATTCCCTATACCTTGCAGACCCCAAGCGAAAAGGTGATCAATGAAATCAAATACTTTGCAGCATTCTCCGCATTAAAACGGCTGTTAGAACAAGAGAAAATCACATTGGAAAACTGCCGGCTGGCGAATGTTGCTATTGCCGAAAAGTACGGCGTTTCACAACTCCATATTTAGTGGTTGTCGTGATAGCTATCCCAAACCGGTTGTGGTAGTCTTTGGTGTGACAAAAAAGATGTCCAACCGGAAAGGGGGTGGCAAAGGTGCCGCAGGTTAAGGTCATACAGCCAATAGCAGAACAAGCCAAAAAGCTACGGGTTGCAGCTTACGCCCGTGTGAGCAGCGATTCAGCCGACCAGCTGAATTCCTTTTCCACCCAAGTGGACTATTACACCAGTTACATTAGGTCGAAAGAAGAATGGGAATTCGCAGGGCTGTATGCGGATGAAGCGGTCTCCGGCACCACAGCCGACAAGCGGGATGATTTTCAGCGCCTGCTGGCCGACTGCCGTGCCGGGAAGATCGACCGCATCCTCGTCAAATCCATTTCCCGATTTGCAAGGAATACCATCGACTGTATCCAGACGGTGCGGGAACTCAAACAGCTTGGCGTTGCTATAGAATTTGAAAAAGAGGAAATCGACACCGGGAACATGGGTAGCGAAATGCTGCTGAGTATTTTAGGATCAGCCGCACAGGAAGAATCCCTCTCTATCTCGAAAAACCTGAAATGGAGCTATCGCCGCCGGATGAAATCCGGCGATTTTATTACCTGCAGCGCACCTATTGGCTATATTCTGAAGAATAAGACTTTAGTGCCAGACCCACAGGAAGTTCCCATCGTCGAGTATATTTTCAGCAGCTATCTTGCCGGAAAAGGCGCTGATGAAATTGCTTCAGAACTTAATGAAATAGAGATAAAAAGCAAGGCTGGAATTGCTAAACATTGGCGTTCCGTGACTGTACTCAAAATTTTGAAAAATGAAAAATATATTGGCGATTCGTTAGTTCAAAAGAGCTTCACAACAGAAGAATTGCCATTCCGGAGGAAACAAAATAACGGACAACTTCCCAAATACTACATCAAAAATTCCCACCAAGGTATTATACCTGTTGAGATTTTTGAAGCGGTACAGGAACTTCTCAGGCAGAGAAGTATTACCCATTCACCGAAAAATAAAGTCCAACAGTTTCCTTTAAGTAAAGTAGTCAAATGTGGCTTGTGCGATTCCACCTTTTATCGGAAATCCAATGATCGACTTACAAAATGGATTTGTTACCAACATCTAAAAAGTAAAGAATTATGCCCTATAAAAGCAATTCCCCAAGAAGAATTCTATCAAGCCTTTTTGAAGGTATACAACAAGCTTTTGGACAACAAGGATATGATTTTGAAAGTGATGTTGGACCAGCTTTTAGAACTCCAAGTCAAGACCACACTCACGAAACCAGACATCGTAGAGATAAACGAAAAAATATCTGAATTAGTCAAGCAGAACCATTCACTCGCAAGGTTACAGACCAAGGGGTGCATCGATTCTGCTATTTTTATAGAGCGAAGCAACCGCAACAACCAGAAAATCGAAGAGTTGCGCTGGAAACTGCGCCAACTACAGGAGCCAGATAATATCACCAAAACGATTGAAGATACAAGGCTGTTGCTGGATTTATTGGAAGAAGCCCAACCAATGGTAGAATTTGATCCGGTGATATTTAAGAGCATGATACAGAAGATCATTGTTTACCCGGAAAAATTTGGCTTTTGCCTTATCAATGGGTTGGTTCTTGATGAAGGACGGTGTTAAACATGAAAAAAATACGATATCTTCTCTTCGGATATCAAATAGTACACGGAAAAACAATTGAAAATCCTCCTGAGAAAGAACTTGTAGAAGAAATTTATCAGAAATACTTGCAGGGTTGGTCCATCAAACAATTAGCGCTATATGCAGAACAAAGTGGAATCCCATATCGGGAAAACTCAAATGGCTGGAACAAGAATATGGTTACCCGGATACTGGAGGATGAACGCTACTGGAACGGGGAAAAATATCCGCCAATTATAAGCAAGGAACTTGCCGATAGCGTAGTCCAATTAAAAAGGAGCAAAGCTACACCATATTCTGACGTTCTCTTTATCCAAAAAAAGATGATTTGTCCGATATGCGGAAAACGCTTGACCAGAAACAGTCAAAGAAAACCTATTATTTTGTGGAACTGCCAAGAGTGTCAGAGGTACTTCGGACCTATATCTGATGATGAGATTAGGCAGATGGTTATGGCAAAACTGTTGGAAATTTTCCGGGAGCCACAGAAAGTAGAGCCTGATAAATTAAGTAATAACAGCCTGTCCATACAGGCAGCCCGATTGACTAACGAGATCAATCAAATGCTGGATCAGCGTGAAGTTGATACGAACAAGGTGCTTTCCCTCATTTTAGAGTGCGCTGCCGAAAAGTATAAGACCTGCAGCATCAAGGAATCCGACCACCTCACCATCAAAATAAAGGCTCTTTTTCAGGAGCATAGCAACGACGAGGAACTGAACCGGGAACTTTTCGAGCAGACCGTGAAGCAGGTTATCCTGCAGCCGGATGACTCCATAAAGTTTCAGCTGCTGAATGGAAAAATAGTTTGAAAGGAGCGAACTTCCCATGCCACAAAAGGTAGTCATGGAAATCCCGGCAAACCCCATGCTGGGAGATTTGCGAAAGCGAAAACGAAAGCTGAGAGTTGCGGCCTACTGCCGGGTAAGCACCGAGGAAGAAGAACAGCAAAACAGCTTTGAGGTACAGGTGGACTATTACACCGAAAAGATCACCCATCACGATGGCTGGCAGCTTGCCGGAATTTTTGCAGACGATGGGATCTCCGGGGTGCGAACCAAAAAGAGGGACCAATTCAATGAAATGATAGATCTCTGCAGGAAAAAGAAAATAGATCTCATCCTGACGAAATCCATTTCCCGATTTGCCCGGAATACCCTCGACTGCATCAAACACGTCCGAATCCTCAAAAGCTGGGGTATCCCCGTGATATTCGAGAAGGAAAACATCGACACCTCGAATATGAACAGCGAAATGATCCTGACTTGCCTGAGTTCCTTCGCACAGGCCGAAAGCGAATCCATCAGCGGAAACGTCACCAAGGGAATTCGCATGGGGTACAAGCAAGGGCGGTTTGCCTTCCGTTACACCGGCTTCGCCTTTCAAAAGGGGCTGGACGGAGAGCCTGAAATCATCCCCAAGGACGCCCAAACAATCCTCATGATCGCACGGGAATTCCTGAACGGCGGCAGCCTGAAAGGGATCAAGGAAAAGCTGGAGAAAGCAGGCCTCCCAAGCCCTGCAGGAGAGCCGAAATGGACAACACAGACGATCCAGCGAATCCTCCAGAATGAGAAATACGCAGGCGACGTTCTGCTGCAGAAAACCTACACCGCCGATTTTTTAGAAGGGAAAGTCAAGAAGAATAACGGAGAACTGCCGCAATACTACATTCAGAATAACCATCCGGCTATCATCCCAAGAGAAATGTTTTTTCAAATTCAGGAAGAACTCGCCCGAAGAAGAAGCAAAAAGCCTGCCAATACCAAGAGGGCCAAGACCAACCGTGGCAGGTTCACCAGTAAATATGCCCTATCCGAAAGGCTGGTCTGTGGGGACTGCGGCTGTTATTTCCGCAGGGTAACATGGAACATCCACGGAAGAAAGCAAATCGTCTGGCGGTGCATCAACCGGCTGGAGTTCGGACCGAAATCCTGTGGAAAATCACCCAGCCTTGAAGAAGCAGCCCTTCACACCGCCATATTGGAAGCCATCCGTTCTCTGGTTCATGGGCAGCAGGAAGAAATGGCTGCGGCACTGCAGGATACCCTGATACAGTGCATCGCCGGAGAAAAGGAAGAAGCCAGCCCCATTGTGATAGAGAACAAAATCAAGGAACTGGAAACAGAGTTTGACCGGCTGCTGGTTCTGGCGGTTGACGAAAACGACATCATCGACCATAAACTGAAACAGATCAGCGAAACCATCCTCAAACTGAAACAGCAGAAAAAGCGGATTGAATATACCGCAGAGCGTTCCGAGGTAATGGAATCTAAAGCCAAAGATGTCATGGGGCTAGTTTCTGCCGAGGACCTCGACCTGACAGAATACTCCGACGCCTTAGTGTACCGCATCATTGAAAGAATCACCGTACTTTCCAAAGAGGAAATCCGCATCCGTTTCATAGGCGGATTTGAAATCACACAGCCCCTTCGCTAAGAAGCAGGTACAGAGAAATGCTGGCAGACCATGTGCTGTCGGTGTTTCTCTGTACCTGCTTTTTTTGCATTTTATATTTATTTGTGTTATACTACTTATAGAATATTTGAAAAGAAGGGGTGCGTGTCCAAAAAAGATATTTTTCTTTTCAAACAAGAGGGTATCTTTTTTGTAGCGTAAACCCACGTCGGAACGAGTTGCGCTCGTTCCGATTTTTTTATTTTATAAGAAATCGGTCGCCCGTCCCGCTGTCTCTTCTTTTCAGCAAAAAAGTCATGTGCTGTATCCGCACATCTCCGAAGGTTTACCGCAACCAGCTTTTGCGGCGTTAATAAAATTGCGGTACAATGCTTCCATTTATTTTTTCGTTATAATCAGAATTTTAAAATTAAAAAGGGGAATTTTTACCGTCGTTTTGGATATACTTCGTTTATAAAGGAAAGGATGGTGTTCTTTATGATTGAACAGGATACAATCCGGCTTTTACGGGAGTGCGACGCCGGTGTAAAAATGGGGGTTTCATCTATTGACGAAGTTTTGGGCTATGTGCAGGCCGACGCATTTAAAAAATATTTGTCCGACTGTAAGCAGGAACATGAAAAACTTGGTACGGAAATGCAGGAATTGCTGGGCCGATATAAGGACGAAGGCAAGGAGCCAAACCCTATTGCAAAGGGAATGTCCTGGATAAAGACCAACATGAAACTGGTCATGAATGAATCCGATAATACAATTGCCGATTTGATGACCGACGGCTGCAATATGGGAGTCAAGTCATTGAACCGATACCTAAACGAATATAAAGCTGCAGATGAGGTTTCAAAGGATATTACCAAACGGTTGATTAACCTTGAAGAAAAACTGGCAATAGATATTCGTCCATTTTTATAAGGCAAACAACGGCTCGCTGTTTTTGTGCTTTATAGCATGCGCCTTTTTATTGCAAATCCACGTTGGCATGCATGCTGTTCTGTTGAAAAGCTCGGTTTTTGCCGGGCTTTTTTACTATCGTTTTGTTTCTTTAGCAGCAGCCTGTAAGCATGGACCTCTGCAGAAAAATGAATAGGAGGCGGATTCCCGGTTGACATTTCCGGAGATATTCTATATAATGAGGAGCATAACTAATAAGAAAGGGAGATATGCTGGAATAATGGATGACATTGACAGCAGCGACGCCGACGGCGTAAGCAATCTTTTTAGCTTTTATTTTATATGCAAATTTGTATGATATGGCATAACCTGCGCCCTTGAATAGGGCCTGGCGGGTTGTGCCTTTTTTTACTGATTTTCGCCTTTGGGCGGTCAGAATATATGTATTTGAAGAAAGGAGTGGTCTGTCCAATTATGGATAGTCACAAACAGACGCCTTGGCACGCCAAGCCGCTGCCGGAAATCTACCAGTTACTGCATACCTCCGACGATGGGCTGAGCGATACAGAGGCGGCTGAAAGGCTGAGGAAAAACGGAAAAAATACATTGCGGGCAAAACCCCAAAAAACTGTTTTTCAAATGCTCAAAGAACAAATTTTTGACCCTATGGTGTTAATCCTGATCGGCGCGGCCGCGTTTTCCGCTGTTTTACAGGAGTGGACCGAAGCAATCGTGATTTTTTCTATTGTGGTAATTAACGCGGTAATTGGTATTGTGCAGGAAAAAAAAGCGCAGTCCTCATTGGAGGCTCTGCGCAATATGAGTGCGCCCACCGCCCGCGTTTTGCGCCAGGGAGAAGAAAGCATCATTCCTGCCGATGAGCTTGTAGTGGGCGATGTGGTTTTTTTAAGCGACGGTGACATGGTTCCTGCAGACATGCGGTTGATTGACGCAGCAAATTTAAAGGTACAGGAAGCCTCTCTTACCGGTGAGTCGCTTCCTTCAGAAAAGGATGCAGACGTATTGTTACCGGAAAGCTGTACGCTGGGTGACCGCAGCAATATGGTGTACACTTCCGCAATCGTTACCTATGGGCGCGCTGTCGGTGTGGTTGTTGCCATCGGCATGGATACAGAGGTTGGAAACATTGCCGGGCTGCTGGATAACCAGGATGAACTGGATACACCGCTTAAGCGCAAGCTAAACGCCGTGGGCAAAACGCTGACGGTAGTAGGGTTTATCGTATGTATTTTGATTTTTGCCATCGGCGCACTGTACCAGCGTCCGCTGGTTCCGCAATTTCTTGTGGCAATTTCTCTGGCAATCTCTATTATCCCGGAAGGCCTGCCTGCTACGGCCACGATTGTCATGGCATTGGGTGTGCAACGTATGGCAAAACGCAATGCGTTAATCCGCAAACTGCCGGCAGTTGAAACGTTGGGGAGCGCAACGGTAATCTGCAGCGACAAAACAGGCACATTAACGCTTAATAAAATGACTGTAACGCATATTGCAGTCAACGGAGACTTTGAGGCGGGGAAGGCAACGCCGGTAGAAGGTGCTTCCAACAAGCATGCAAAAGTGTATGAAGAGCTGGTATATGCGGCGGCGCTTTGCAACGACGCCAGCCTGGACCCCGACCGTAAGGGAGAAATCATTGGGGACCCTACAGAAGGGGCGCTGATCTATATGGCGCAGGCGTTTGGAATTAATCACGAGGAGTTGGAAGACAAATATCCCCGTCTGTTTGAACAGCCCTTTGACTCCGACAGAAAGCGCATGACGACCGTACATCAAATTGACCAGAAAAACATTGCATATACAAAGGGCGCAGTGGACGAGATGTTGCCGCTGTGTACGCATATTTTAACGGCACAGGGCGTTCGCCCTGTTACAAAAGCAGATCAGTCCAACATTTTAAAGTTATGCTTTACAATGTCTGAAAACGCACAGCGGGTCTTGGGCTTTGCCATGCGCAATTTACAAAGAATTCCTGATGACGACGATGAAAATCTGGAATTTGATATGACGTTTATCGGTGTAGTGGGGATGATTGACCCTCCGCGTAAAGAGGTGCAAGCGTCGGTACAAACCTGCCATGAGGCTGGAATACGCACGATCATGATTACCGGCGACCATAAGGTGACAGCCCTTGCCATT
>OMCN01000225.1_pt1 | contig 32601 bp, 30 predicted proteins | sample 1645061 | NCBI WGS metagenome assembly OMCN01 (sample SAMEA103958124, study PRJEB25191) | human gut metagenome | biome: human-associated habitat [ENVO:00009003]; feature: intestine environment [ENVO:2100002]; material: feces | place: Germany | collected 2013/2015 | reverse complement strand
CCGGGTCCCCGCCTCCGTCAGCTCCAGCCGCCGCAGGCCCTTACCCCGGACAAACAGCGGCGTCCCCACCTCGTCCTCCAGGGTCTGGAGCCGGGCGGAAAGGGTGGGCTGGGTGATATAAAGCGCCTGGGCGGCGGCGGTCATGGACCCGCTGCGCAGCACCGTCAGAAAGGTTTCGATCTCCATATCCGTCATGTCGGAGCCCTCCTGAAATTATAGATTGCGACCTATATTATAAGGGAAAAGAACCGATTTTACAAATCCATTTTTTCGTGTTATCTTATCAATCGCCCAAGGGGAACCGCGCCGGACGCGGCGCGGGATCACAGCAGAAAGGAGTGTTTTCAAATGACCAAGAAAAATCGCACCGGTATGGCAGCCGCGGCCATTGTCGCTGCTGTATTGATGGCACTCGTGCTGGTGAGCATGGCCACCGGCCAATTCTATGGCCTGACGGTGGTGCTGGCGTTCCTGATGCCGGTTCTGGCTTTCGTGGAACTGGACCTGCTGTGCAATCTGTTTTAACGCGCATCCATATTCCATCCTTTTTTCCATTCCGCATTTACCCTCCAAGTTTTTCTCTCTTACAAATGGCCAGCCGCTGCCGGGCGGCGGGCCGCAAAAAACACCGCAGGGCTGCCGGGCCCTGCGTTTTTTGCACACAGCTTGTCAAAAGGTCTTTTTGACAAGCTGTGTGCGGGTTTTTCAGAACTTGAAAAGTTCTGAAAAACCTATGATTGCAAACGAAAGACACCCCTGATGGGTTATCTCCGCGCTAAGAGCCGCCTGCGGCGGTTGCGCTACGAAACGCGCCTGCGGGCGCAGTCTTTCGTAACGATCCTCCTTTCCGATGACGGAAGATTTCCGTTTTTTGGAAACGGTGCTTCGTGTCCAGAATATGAACAAATTGTAAACTTTGAAAATTGGCTTTTCTTGCGAGTTCTAATATGGTATATTAGCTATCGAGAAAACGTGAAAATTACACCTTCCAAGGAGGTTTTTCCCATGCGCGAATATGTTCTCATGACCGACAGCTGCTGCGATCTGCCGGACCAGATGGCAAAGGACCTGCAGCTGGAGGTGCTGCCCCTGACCATGCACATGGACGGGCAGGACTATCCCAACACCCTGGATGGCGCGGCCATCAGCAACGAGGAGTTTTACCGGCGGATCCGGGCGGGCAAGATGGCCACCACCTCCGCCGTCAACGTGGGCCAGTTTGAGGACGCTATGTCCGCCATTCTGGAGCAGGGGAAGGATATCCTGTGCATCAGCTTCTCCTCGGCCCTGTCCACCACCTATCAGTCCGCCTGCATCGCGGCGGAGACCGTTCTGGCCAAGCATCCGGAGGGCCGTATCCGGGTTATCGACTCCCTGAGTGCCTCCCTGGGCCAGGGCCTGCTGATTTACCTGACCGCCCACAAGAAGATGGAGGAGAACCTGACCCTGGACCAGCTGGGGGACTGGGTGGAGGAAAACAAGCTCCATGTCTGCCACTGGTTCACGGTGGACGACCTGAACTATCTGAAAAAGGGCGGCCGGGTGTCCGCCGCCACGGCGCTGGTGGGCACCATGCTGTCCATCAAGCCCATCATGCACACCTCCGACGAGGGTAAGCTGACGGTGGTGGGCAAGGCCCGGGGCCGCAAGAGCAGCCTGAACACCCTCATCGACACCGTGGGCCGTCTGGGCATCAACCTGCAGGATCAGGTGATGTTCATCTGCCAGGCGGACTGCCAGGCGGAGGCGGAGACCGTGGCCGCCCAGCTCAAGCAGCGCTACGGCGTCAAAGAGGTGTATATCAACTACATCGGCCCTGTCATCGGCAGCCATACCGGCCCCAACACCATGGGCCTGTTCTTTGTGGGAACGGAGCGCTGACCATGCAGTGGCTGGAGCTGAAGATCGACGCCGCCCCCGCCGGGCTGGAGCCCGTCAGCGCACTGCTGGAGGACCTGGGCATCACCGGCCTGGTCATTGACGACGAGGGGGACTTCCAGGATTTCCTGGAGCATAACCACGCCTATTGGGACTATGTGGACGACCAGCTGATGCAGGAGAAAAAGGGCCTGTGCCGCATCACCTTCTATCTGGAGGACAGTCCCGACGGGTACAACACCCTGGCCCGGGTCCGCATGGCCCTGTCCCGGGTGAAGCAGGAGCACCCCGAATACGGCCGGCTGCTGCTGACCATGGAGAACATGGAGGACGCCGACTGGGAGAACAACTGGAAGCAGTTTTACAAGCCCATGGAGATCGGCGACCGGCTGATCGTCATCCCGGAGTGGGAGAGCACCGGCGTGCCGGAGGGCCGGGTGGCCCTGCGGCTGAATCCGGGCCTCACCTTCGGCACCGGCAGCCACGCCACTACCCGCCTGTGCCTGACGGCCCTGGAAAAGCATATCACCGGCGGCCAGACGGTGCTGGACCTGGGCTGCGGCAGCGGCATTCTGTCCATTGCCGCCCTGCTGCTGGGGGCAGACCACGCCGTGGCCTGCGACATTGACGAAAAGTGCATGGACGTGGCCTATGAAAACGCCGCCCTCAACGGCGTGGGCCGGGACCGCTACACCGTCCGCTGGGGCGATGTGGTAACGGACCAGGCCCTGCGGCAGGAGTTGGGCGGCCCCTATGACGTGGTGGTGGCCAACATCGTGGCCGACGTCATCAAGGCCCTGGCCTCCACGGTGCGGCCCCTGGTAAAGGAGGGGGGAATCTTCCTGTGCTCCGGCATCATCGACGACCGGGCGGAGGAGGTGGCCCAGTGCCTGCGGGATAACGGCTGGACCATTGCCGAGACCCGCAGCAGTGAGGGCTGGTTCTCCTATCTGTGCCGATAAAACAGAAAAAAATCCGCAGGGCAGCGCCCTGCGGATTTGAAAATGTCCAAAAAGGGCAAGGCCCTTTTTGGACATTTTGTTTACACATTAAATCGGAAATAGATCATGTCGCCGTCCTTGACCACATAGTCCTTGCCCTCGGACCGCAGCAGGCCCTTTTCCTTGGCGGCGGCCACGCTGCCGCAGGCCATCATCTCGTCGAAGTTGATGGTCTCCGCCCGGATGAAGCCCCGCTCAATGTCGGAGTGGATCTTTCCGGCGGCCTGGGGGGCCTTGGTGCCCTTGCGGATGGTCCAGGCCCGGCACTCGTCCTTGCCGTAGGTCAGGAAGGAGATCAGCCCCAGCAGCTCATAGCTGCACTGGATCAGCCGGTCCAGGCCGGACTGCTCCACCCCCAGGTCCTCCAGGAACATGGCCCGTTCGTCGGGGTCGTCCAGCTGGGCGATGTCCTCCTCCAGCTTGGCGCAGATGGGCAGCACCTGGGCCCCTTCCTTTTGGGCCAGGTCCCGGACCATCCGGAAATAGCGGTTGTTCTCGTGGTCGGCAAAGCCCGCCTCGTCCATGTTGGCGGCGTAGATGATGGGCTTCAGGCTCAGCAGGTCGGCGGTCTCCACAATGGCCCGGTCCTCGTCGCCGCAGTCGAAGGTGCGGGCGGACCTTCCGGCGTTGAGATGCTCCGCCAGGGCCCGGAATACCTCGGCCTCGTGCAGGAACTTCTTGTCGCCCTTGGCGGCCTTGGCGGCCTTCTCCACCCGGCGGTTCACCATGTCCAGGTCCGCCATGATCAGCTCCAGGTCGATGGTCTCGATGTCGCCCAGGGGGTCCACCGGCACGTTGGTCCCGGCGTCGGCCACCACGTGCATGATGTTCTCGTCGTCGAAGCAGCGCACCACATGGACGATGGCGTCGGTGCGGCGGATGTTCTCCAGGAACTTGTTGCCCAGGCCCGCCCCCTGGCTGGCGCCCTTCACCAGGCCCGCAATGTCCACAAATTCGATGACGGCGGGGGTCTTTTTGTCGGGCTGATACATCTCCGCCAGTTTGTCCAGCCTTGCATCCGGCACGGCCACCATGCCCACGTTGGGCTCGATGGTGCAGAAGGGGTAGTTGGCGCTTTCGGCTCCGGCGTTGGTGATGGCGTTGAACAGCGTTGATTTGCCCACGTTGGGCAGTCCCACGATTCCTAATTTCATTTGTACTCATTCTCCTTCGATTTTCCTTGATTTTCAAGGGGTTTCAGCGTTTGGTGTCTTGGCCGTTACACCATTTTTACACCATTTTCGCATTTGGCTTTATTGGATTTCATCAGACTATACCATTTTGCTGAAATTGCTTGATGGCATAATCCAGCGATTCGGCAGTCACATGAACATAGCGATCCATCGTCGTTTTGATGCTGGCATGACCCAGCAGTTTTTGCAGCACCTTCGGCTACATACCGCTTTCGATTGCTCTTGTAGCATAGGTATGTCGCAGGGCGTGCATACAAAAGTGTTTGATCCCTGCTTCATCGCAGAGCTTATATAAGTGGGTATCATAGGAACTGTTCTTCGCTGGCTCTCCTGTTCGCCAGTTGATAAAAACAAGATCACGCATGACAAGCCGAGAAGAAACGCCTGTACGTCTGTCTATGTACTCAAGCGTTTTATCCAGCGTCGGTGACTCCTTTTGCTCCGGGCGGTTATCCCAAATACCTTTGAGGATTTCATAAGCCCGATCCGTCAACGGTATTGTGCGGTAGCTGTGCTGTGTTTTCGGAGGACCCGCACGCCAATACTTTTCACCGTGTCGAAACTCCAATGTTTTGTTGACCGTGAGCGTGCGCTTTTCAAAGTCAATCGCGTCCCACGTCAACCCGATCATCTCGCCGGTGCGCAAACCGGTTTCAAGGATCAGCGCGTACTGATTGTAGTTGTGGGAGCGTTTCGCAACTTCAAGAAATCTGATTTGCTCATCCCGCGTTAAAAAGTGAATGTCGTCCGGCGCTCGGACCGGCTTTGTGTAGCGAACGCCGTCCATTGGGTGCTTGGTAATCAGGTCATTCATCTTCGCAGCCTTGAACATCGTACCCATTGTGATATAGGTCTGCCGGATGGTAGAACCTGCATAATCCGCATCCATGGAAAGCAGCACTTTTTTGCAGTGCATGGGCTTCACATCGGAAAGGAGCATTTTGCCGATGATGGGCTGGATATTCTGCTTATATCGCTCCCGATAATTTCGCAGGGTATTCGGTGCTAAATCGCCCACAATGTTCTCGATCCAAAATGAAAACCATGCGTCAACCGTCGTGTCCGAGGGGCAAAACACATCTTCGTGCTTGTCTGCATATTTCACCTGCTCGATCCAGTTACGCGCCTCGGGAATCGTCTGGAAATATTTCTCATGTCGTTTTCCTGCTTTGTCTACAAAACGTGCGTGATATAATCCGTCCTTTCTTTGGTAGATACCCTTACCGCATTCTTTGCCTTTTAAGTTTTTGCCCATTGTATACTCCTTTCCCGCAGAGAGAAAAGAGCCTACTGCAACAACATAATTATAGCAGATAGGTTCTTTTCTCTCAAGCTGTTTTTACAAATTATCTTTTGCCGTCAGATCACCAGCTTTTGGCTGATGTACTCTTCAAACTCCCGGCGCTTTACCAGCTTTTTTGTCCCAACGAACAAGACGAAGGGGCAGTTGGGCGAGCGGAGCATACTGTCGATCTTGTTAATGCCGATGTTGCTGTATTCTGCTGCTTCTCTGGCGGTCAGCGTCATTTTGAGGTGGATTGGGACGGTGAGGATGTTGTCCATGGAAATGTCTCCTTTCGTGGTGCTTATGTAGACAAATAGAATTCGATTTCAGGGCTGCGAGGGAAATCGTATTGCCACGCGGCTTTGGCGGTGCGGGAATGCTTGCAGTTCAAGGGCTTTTCGCCCCCAAATTGTCTACGCCCGTGCGCCGTTTGCGGGCGGATTTCGCCTTCTGCTGGCGGTGAACCTTCCCGGCGCAGGCGGGGCAGTATTTTGCCCTGCCGGAGCGGGCAAGGATGCCCTTGCCGCAGACTTCGCAGCGGCGGAGTTTCTTGGGGCTGAGAATGGCCTGTTCCAGCTTCGGCTGCTGGGGCAGCACGGCGCGGCGAAACCACCGGCAGATCAGGCTGCGGGAGATGTACTGCGGGCAAGCGTCGTCCAACAGCAGGCAGTCGCCATCCAAGAAGTTGCAGCAGCGCTTTGTAAGACCGCGCACGCTGCGGAGCTGCCCCGGCGTCAGGCGAAAGAGCGAGCCGTCCGGCAGCCGTTCGATGGGGTCAAGCTTGTACATCTTCGGCCTCCTTTGCGATGAGCTTTGCATCCGCTGGGTAGTTCAGCGTAATGAGGGCGGGCTTGCCCAAGCCCTGCTTTTTTCGGATAATCAAGCCACTGTACTCCAGCTCCCGGAAGATCCGCGTGGCGCTCTGGCGGCTGCGGTGGAGTTTGGTTTGCGCCTGTTCCAAGGTGAAGTATAGCCGAATCGTGCCGTCCGGCTCGACGTAGCCGTTCTGCCGGGAAATGCTGGCTCTGTCCAGCAGCAGCGCGTAGAGCACCTTGGCGTCGTTACTGATGTCCCGCAGGGCTTCGTCTTGGAGAAGAAACCTTGGGAGCGGCACATAGGACGCCACTGGGCTTTGCACCGTGAGCTTGCAAAAAGTTTTCATCTGACCTCCTGTCCCATCCATCAATCCATCCATTTTTGTGTTGATTGATGGATGGATGATTTTTTTGTATCTTGATTTATTTCTTATTAGTTAGAGGATGAATTTCAGCCCCGATGGAGGGCACGAAAACCGTCGTCCTGAAATTCGGTTACGGTACGCTCCGGAGCGTCAGCTTGTCCACCGTCCGGAAAACCGGTGACGGAAAACCCACACATGGAAAACCCCGTTGTGGTCAAAGCTCGTCTTTCTGCCGCATTTTCAGCAGCTCCCAGATCTCGGCCTGCCGCGCTTTCAGTTCGGCAACGTCGGCATCGTAGAAATGCCCGGTGCTGTTAATGCGGCGGCAGACGTGGTTGATGTTTGTGGCAATCTTGCTGACAGCGGCAGCTAACTTTTTCTGCTCGGTGTAATCGACCTTGATGATGTAGCCGTCGATGAGCATCTTGCGGGCGTAAGCGCCGAAGTTGTGTGTCCCCAACTGGCGCATTTTGTGCTGGATGAGATTCAGTTCCTGCTCGTTCAGGCAGATTTCCTTGCGGATGGGTCGCGTGCGGTCTGGCATATTGAAACACTCCCTTCAAAATACAACGGACATTTTTCCTCAAAAACTTGGCACACTCTTTCAAAAAACTTCTTCTGCCCCTGATCCCCCCTCTACTTAGCTAAGTGAATCAGAGGCCGGTTTTGTCCCAGATTTCTTGAAAAAGTTTCGGAGACGGCGAAACAATCTCTGTGCGCTGCTCCAAATTGCCCTTTCTACTTTCCGACGGACAAAATGATGCGGTCTGTCACGGTTCTGCCTCGCGAGTGGTTTCCTCTCACTTTACAACGGACAAAATTCTTGCAAATTAGGGGGTAGCGCGAAAAATTTTCCTTCCATATAACACACGGACATGTTTTTGCCTTTTGTCCGGAAAAAGATGCGCGATATTTTCAAAAAGCCTTCTACTATACAACGGACATTTTTCTGCCGTTTTTTAAGTATCGGAGAAGAAAAAATGTCCCCGCTTTCGAAAAAAGCGGGGACATCACGATCTGCGGATATTGAGATTTGAGAGAATAGCAAGCACAGCCGCTGTCCGGACACGCGGCGATTTTGGGAGTATCCCAAGCCCTTTGCATTTGGCTCGCAGCCTTATATTCAGGAGGCAGCCAATCATGAATCATTCAGTGGTTGGTGCTTGCTTTCTTCATGAACTCCAGATAAAGACTGTACAACACAGCACAGACGGGTACGCTGAACAGCATCCCTAAGATGCCGAATGCTTCGCCGCCGATTGTGACAGCCATCAGCACCAACAGTCCGGGAAGCCCAACGGACTTACCGACCACTTTGGGATAAATCAGGTTGCCCTCCACCTGCTGTAAAACGAGCAAAAAGAGAATGAACCACAGAGCCTTGCCGGGTTCTGCCAGCAGGATCAAAAACGCACCAAGACCGCCGCCGATCCAAGCGCCGAAGATCGGCACCAGCGCAGTAACGGCCACAAACGCGGAGACCGCACCGGCATACGGGATCCCAAGGATCAGCATTCCAAAGAAGCACAGAACGCCGATGATAACCGCTTCGGTAAGCTGACCGCTGACAAAATTTGTAAATGTCTGGTTGGTCAGAGAGGCGATACTCAGCAGCCGCTGCGCCTTCTTTTGCGGAAGGACTGTCACAACGAGCTTTTTCAAATGTGCCGCGACGACTTCCTTCTTTGCAAGCAGATACAGCGCAAAGACAAGTCCCAAGAGAACATCCACCAAAACCGACAGGACAGAGGTTGCTGCGCCCCACGTCACGGTGAGGATGCCGCTTCCCTCGTCGCTGATCAAGGCGGTGACCTTCTCGATCAACAGGTCAGAGTCTATGGTGTATTCGGGCAGGACAATATTATATTTTGCGGCAAACTGGACAACGCCGGTCCACCACCGCCCGATTTCCCCCACATAGAGCGGAATATTTTGGATAAACTCATTGCCGGATTCCCGCAGGCTGGGGATCATCATAAACACCACGGCAAACAGAATTCCAAGGACAAGTACGGTGCTTGCTGTCAGGCACACAGGGCGGACCAGCTTTGCAGGAGCTTTGCGGCACACCTTGTTCCAGCAGCATTCCAACGGTCGAAGGACTACGTTGATCAAAAAAGCAATCGCGCCGCCGATCAAAAACGGAGTGAACAGCGCAAGCACCTTGCCGAGAAACCGCAAAACAACGTCAAGGTTTACCAGTGCCCATGCGAATATGATCAGCAGCACCAGTGCGCGGGTAATATAGCGAATGATCGTCTTGTCCGGCCACTTGCTTCCCTGCGGCGCGGAATCCTCATTTCTGTCACCGGCTGTGTTTTGCGGTTTCTTCGCCATGTTTCTTCCTTTCCACTATTGTGCACAGGCCCATTCAAATCCGAAAGCACTTTTGCAGCGCTTTATACTCACCCATTGTCAGAATCGTTATGTCATCGGACAATACAGTGTCCGGCGTAACGGAAACATCCGTTTTTCCTGCACGCTTGATGCCGAGGATATTGATGCCGAACTTTCGGCGAACATCCAGTTCTCCAACGCTTTTCCCGACCCACGCCTCTGGCACCTGCACTTCAAAGATGGCGTGCTGCTCGTCGATCTCTATGTAGTCGAAAATATGGTCGGCAGTGAATCGGATCGCCGCCCATTTTGCCACCTGCTTTTCAGGGTAGACCACGTTATCTGCGCCGTTGCGGAGCAGAAACTTCGCCTGCACATCGCGTTCGGCGCGGGATACCACGCATTTGGCACCCAGCTCTTTCAGTAGCGAAGTGGTCTCCAGCGAGTTCTGGAAACTGCCGCTGATGGTCACAAAACAAACATCAAAATTTCCGATACCGAGCGAACGCAGGAACTCCGCATTGGTGCTGTCGCCGATCTGTGCGTTGGTGACAAACGGAAGCACATCGTTGATCCGTTCCTCATTGGTATCGACTGCCATGACCTGATGCCCCAGTTGAGAGAGCTGCATGGCGATGTGCCGCCCGAAGCGGCCTGCTCCGATCAATAAAACATTTTTCATGGGATAGATGCTCCTTTGCTTATCCAATCGTGATGCTTTCCTGCGGCAGCTTTGCGCTGCCGGTTTTCTTGCTGGACACCGCCGCATAAATGAGTGTAAGCCCGCCGACTCTGCCCAGATACATCAGCGCGATCAATACCATTTGCGAGGGAATATGCAGCTGCGGCGTAATACCCAACGTCAGTCCAACCGTGCCTACCGCCGACGCTGCTTCATACAGGCAGGAGGACAGCGGGATATCCTCGTATACGCTGATAAAAACGCCTCCGCCAAAGAACAGCGCAAGGTACATCGTCAGGATGGTCGCGGCGGTTTTGACGGCGCTGCAATCGACTCTGCGCCCAAAGAACTGGGCGCTGTCCCGCTGGCGGAAGGTCGCGGTAGCATTGGAAAGCAGAACTGCCAGCGTGGTGGTTTTCATGCCGCCTGCCGTAGACCCCGGAGAGCCACCAATGAGCATCAGAAGGATCATCACGCCCAGAGATGCGCCGGACATGGCGGGTAGATCGACGGTGTTGAAGCCCGCCGTTCTCGGCGTGACCGATTGGAACAGGGCTGCCTGAACCCGCGCTCCGAGGGGAAGGGCATCAAAGTCCACAAAGAAGAAAAACAGCGCCGGAAGGACGATCAGCGTGAGTGTCGTAACGAGAATGACCTTACTTTGCATTCGATAACGGTGGAAATGCAGCTTGTTTTCGCAAATGTCATCCCACGTTAAGAATCCGATGCCGCCGGTTATGATCAGCAGCATGACCGTGATATTGATCACCGGATTTTGGACATAACCGGTAAGGGACGGATACAAATGATTGTTCGTTCCCAGAATGTCAAACCCTGCGTTGCAAAAGGCGGAGACGGAATGAAACACCGCCATCCAGATCCCGTGCCATCCGTAGTCGCGGCAAAACACCGGCAGCATGGCGAGCGCACCGATCAGTTCGATCAGAAATGTCCCTCGTAGGATGAACCGTGTCAGCCGGACGATTCCCCCCACTTTCGGCGCTGAGATGGCGTCCTGCATGGTGCTGCGCTGCATCAGAGAGATCCTTCGCCCGGACAGCAGCGCAAACGATGCCGCCACGGTGACAACACCAAGCCCGCCTATCTGAATCAGCGTCAGGATCACAGCCTGCCCAAAGACCGACCAATAGTTGCCGGTATCCTGCACCACAAGACCCGTTACACAAACAGCGGAGGTCGCGGTGAAAAGCGCTTCATGAAATGGCGTTACGCACCCGGCTGTTGTGGAAAGCGGCAGCATCAGCAGCAGCGCGCCCAGCAGGATTACCCCTGCAAAGCCCAATATGATGATTTGAAAAGACGAAAGACGACGCTTTCTGCAAACCATTTCTTCCGACATCATCCTCACTCCTTGTGAATTGCGCGATAGATTTATTGTGCGCAGGCCAAACACACGCCGCATTGTCTGACTGTGACAGAGGATACCCGGTGCGCGCTCAGCTCGGAGACCGTGATCTCCAAATTTTGTGCGGTGAAGGAGTCTCCCTTGATGGGGACTCTATTGAGTTGCTCCATGACCCAGCCGCCAACGGAAACGCTGTCCGAGTCCAGCTTGACGTCAAAGAATTCCATAAAATCTTCCAAACTGACGGAGCAGTCCACACGGTAGGTATTCTCGTCCAGCTTTTCAAAATCTTCTTCCACTTCGCCGTGTTTGTCCCAAATTTCACCAACCAGTTCTTCCAGAATATCCTCCATCGTAACAATACCGAGCGTGCCGCCAAAATCGTCTACAACGACGGCGACATGGGACTTCTGATGCTGGAGCATTTTTAGAATGTCGCGGATCTTCGTGTGCTGATAGACGAACAGCGGTTCCGTCATGATCTTCGTAATGGGCTGATCCGTCATCTTGCCGTTGATATAGAAGTCCTTCTGAAGCTGCCCTGCGCCGGTGCGCAGGGCAGCTTGAATATTCTTAGTAATGTTGCAGCAGGCGATTTTCGTGACTGCGTATCGCCGGTTCCTCTACGCCATTTTTACGCCATTTCTGCGTGGGGATGCGTAGGGAAATAGGAACTTTTATGTTTTGACTTCATCCGAAAATGCCTGTCCTATCAAGCTTTATCGGCATTTGTGCGTTTGCGGAGAGTTTCAGAAACAGGCTCGCTTTCGACGATACCTAATTTCATATATCTTTACATCTCCTTAAATGATCCTGTATGAGGGGAGACCCTACGCGGCAGTCCCTGCGGCGAAAAAGTCCAATACCACAGAATAATTATAGCAGATAGGCAGCGCTCCCTCAAGCGGTTTTTTATAATTTTGGGGATGGGCTTCCGGCTCAGTTCCATTCCTCAGCAAGGAGGAAATCGCGGATATTCCGGTGCTTGATACCGTTTCGGCTCATATCGAACTCATCAAGGGAAACAACGTACTTGGGGAAGTTGTCTCGAATGTTGTCATACGCGCTGAACTCACGGTTGACCGTTTCGTCGGAGGCGAGCAGATAGCACACCTGAACGTACAGCTTTTCGCCGCGCTTGTCGCATACAAAATCAATTTCCTTATCTCCCGTTCTGCCGACAGTCACTTCGTAACCCCGGCGCAGCAATTCCAAATACACGATATTCTCCAAAATGAGATTGATGTCCCGCATATTGCCGCCGAAAACAGCCTCGCGGATACCGTGGTCGGCAATATAATACTTCTCATTGGACGCAAGTATCTGTTTGCCCTGCAAATCTTCCCGCTTCACCTGATAGAACAGGTATGCTTCGCAGCAGTATTTGATATAGTTCAGAATCGTTTCCGGGGCAACGGTGCGCTGTTCGTTTTTCAGGAACTTTGCAAGAGAGGTCGCAGAGAAAGTCGTTCCCACATTGGCGATCACATAGGCAATGATCCGTTCCAGCAAATCTACATCCCGGATTTTATTCCGCTTCACAATGTCTTTGAGCTGGACAGAGTTAAACAGATCATGAAGATATTGCTTGGACGGCGCATCCGCATAGCGGAGGTTTGCGAGGTAGGGCATCCCTCCGGCAAGCAGATACTTTTGGAAACACTGCTGGATGGACGCATCGGGGGCAATTGAGCGGTACAGCTCCATGAACTCTCCGAAAGAAAATGGATAGATCACAAACTCCACATACCGTCCACCCAAGTAAGTTGCAAGCTCGCCGGACAGCAGCTTTGCATTGGAGCCGGTGATGTAGATGTCGCAATCCAGCGAAACACGGAGAGAGTTGATGCACTTCTCCCAGTCCTTGACCTCCTGAATCTCATCGAAAAAGAGGTAGACCTTGCCGCCGATCTCCTTGGCGCGTTTGGTGATCTCGTCGTGCAGCGCCTGAGCGGTTTGCAGATGGGAATAGCTCATATCTTCAAAGTTGATGGAGATAAACTGCGCCGAGCTGACGCCGGACTCCGTGAGTTCCTGCTGGATCAGCTCCAACATGACTGACTTTCCGCAGCGGCGGATACCGGTCATGACCTTGACCAGCTCCGTTCCGATGAACGGACGGATACGGCTCATATACAGTTCGCGTTTGATCATAAAACTTCACTCTCCTTCCGTGGCTGACAACAGTATATCACACTTACGATTGAAACTCAATGGAGAAAATGTAAATTCATAAGTTATAACTGATAAATTGCAAGATTCGACAAATGGTTTCAGATAAGGCTTAACTATTCAGGTGAAGCCCTGCAAAGGGAGGATTCCACCCTTTATTGGCGCACAAAATGCCGTTATCACAAGGCGGAGTGGCAAGATAGGCAGGAAATCCAAGCGACGTACTGGCGATATTTTTCTCCATATTCGCCCCGAAATGCAGCAGAAAATGAAACAACCATCGGCATATCCGTTGGACGGTCATGCCGATGGCTGTGTGTTTCATCAGAGCTTTCACTCGATTTTTGGGGCAGTAGTAGTGTGTCATTTTCGCGGCTGCAATCCGATTTTCCATACACCATTTTTACACCATTTCGGCGTGGAGTAGTATGGAATTACATGAAGTTATATAGTGGATATTTGTGCGGAAAACACGCTGAAATCAGGAATTATCGGTATTTATAGAGTAATATTGAGATATAGGATCGGGGGAATCGCCCTCGATACCAAGTTTCATATATCTTTACATCTCCTTAAATGATCCTGTATGAGGGGAGGCCCTGCGCGGCAGTTCCTGCGGCGAAAAAGCCCAATCCCACAGGGTAATTATAGCAGATAGGCGGCGCTCCCTCAAGCCATTTTTACAAATTTGCCGGACTTCGGACTGCGCCGGATGACAAGTCGGGGGGAATCGGGATAGGAGAAACCGGCCGGGTCCGTATACCGGAAGTCTGGGATGCTCCCGAACCTGCCCGATTTTCGCAATGTCGCCGCGACTCCGGACGGCATTGCGCGCGAACTTAACGACATCCTTGCAATGACTCTTTTTTGTGATTTTGAAGCCCCTCAGGCCGCCATTTCCACGATGATTTCCCGACTTTTCACACGGAAATTGGCATACAGATTTTTACTGAATGCCATTGCGTAACTGCATTGTTTGCTGTATAATTAAATAGACAAATAGTCATATCTCGCATAGCTGATCGCGGAATATGACTATTTGTAAGAGATTAGTAATCGATTACTGCGCGATAGTCAGACACAGAAAAAGCATTGTGCCGCAAAAGCGCAGAGGAAAACAGGTGAAGAACATGGATAAGCGTCTTCTGCTGGCCAGCCCGCACATGTCGGACGAGGGCTATGAGCTGGAATACATTCAGGATGCGTTCCGCAAAAACTGGATCGCGCCGCTGGGCGAGAACGTCAACGAGTTTGAAAAGGCCATGGGCGACTACATGGGCAAGGGGTATCCGGTGGCCCTGTCCGCCGGTACGGCGGCGCTGCATCTGGCCATGATCCTTGCGGGGGTGAAGCCCGGCGACACGGTGTTCTGCCAGAGCCTGACCTTCTCCGCGTCGGCTAATCCCATCGCCTACTGCGGCGCGAAGCCCGTGTTCATCGACTCGGAGCACGAGACGTGGAACATGGACCCTGCCGCTCTGCACCGGGCGTTCGAGCTGTACGGCACACCCAAGGCCGTGGTCGTTGTCCACCTGTACGGCAACCCTGCCAAGCTGGATGAGATCACCGCCATCTGCCGGGAGCACAATGTCCCCCTGATCGAGGATGCTGCGGAGGCGCTGGGGTCTACATACAACGGCCAGAAGTGCGGCACCTTCGGCGAGTTCGGCGGCCTGTCCTTCAACGGCAACAAGATCATCACCACGTCCGGCGGCGGTATGCTGCTGTGCGGGACGGAGGAGGAAGCGAAGCACGCGCTGAAGCTGGCTACACAGGCCCGGGAGAATGCGCCGTGGTACCAGCACGAGGAGATCGGCTATAACTACCGCATGAGCAATATCACCGCCGGAATCGGGCGGGGACAGATGAAAGTACTGCCGCTGCGGGTGCAGCAGAAGCAGGCCATCTTTGCCCGCTGCTGCGAAAAGCTTCAGGGCCTGCCGCTGACCATGCAGCCGAAGCTGGACTGCGCGCAGCCCAACCGCTGGCTGTCCGTGCTGCTGCTGGATGCGAACTGCGGCGTGACGCCCGCGGAGCTGCTGGCGCGGCTGAATGAGGCGAACATTGAGGGGCGTCACCTGTGGAAGCCCATGAGCTTGCAGCCGGTCTTTGCCGGAAGCCCCTTTGTCAGCGTCAGCGATGCGCCGGTGTGCGACGACCTGTTTGCCCGGGGCGTGTGCCTGCCCAGCGATACGAAGATGAGCATGGACGATGTGGACCGCGTGTGCCAGGTCATCCGGGGGATGTTCTGATGCAGCACAGAGCCGGATTTTATGAAAAATACATCAAGCGCCTGCTGGATCTGGTGCTTTCCGGAATGGCACTGATTATTCTGTCACCTCTGCTGCTCGGGGCGGCGATTCTGGTGCGCGTCAAGCTGGGAAGCCCGGTGATCTTCTGTCAGAAGCGGCCGGGGAAGGACGAGAAAATCTTCAAGCTCCACAAGTTCCGCAGCATGAGCGACGCCCGGGACGAGAGCGGCAATCTGTTGCCGGACGGGGAGCGCCTGACGGGCTTCGGAAAGAAGCTGCGCTCTCTGAGCATCGACGAGCTGCCGGAGCTGTGGGATATCTTCCGGGGCAAGATGAGCATCGTGGGGCCAAGACCGCTGCTGGTCGAATACTTGCCATATTACACGGAGAATGAGCGCCATCGGCATGATGTACGTCCTGGATTAACTGGTCTTGCTCAGATAAACGGAAGAAACACGCTGACATGGGAACAGAAGTTCGCATATGATTTGGAGTATGTGCAGCACATAAGTTTCTGCGCGGATATCAGAATCCTGTTTCGTACCGTTGGTAAGGTGCTGAACAGGTCGGGTGTGCAGGTCAACACCCAAAGTGGAGAAGGAAACCTTGCGAAGATCAGAAGCTGTGTTTGCGAAAAAGCGGAGTGATTATTATGCGTATTTTGATTTTGAGCTGTGGAACGAGAAACAAGGTCGTTCAGTATTTTAAAGATGCTGTTGGCGCTCAGGGGAAAGTAATCGCAACGGATTGCAGCCAATATGCGCCCGCACTTTATGATGCGGACTCGTATTATATCGTTCCTCGAATGACCGAACCCGGTTATATTGATGAGATCATAACGATTTGCAAAAACGAACGCATCGATGGCGTTTTGTCACTGATTGACCCGGAACTGTCGCTTCTGGCGCAGCACAAGAAGGATTTTGAAGCCGTTGGTACGACGGTCGTTGGGTCGTCCTATGAACTGTGCGAGATGGCACTGGACAAATGGGCGATGTATAATTGGCTGACGGAGCACGGCTACCACTGCGCGAAAACCTATGTGCAGTTTTCAGCATTTCAACAGGCGCTGGCTGATGGTGAGGCGACGTTCCCGGTTTTTGTGAAGCCGCGCTTTGGCAGTGCAAGTCTGCATATCTCCAAGGCGGAGGATATGGAAACGGCAGCATTCCTCTTTCAGCACCAGCCGGACATGATCATTCAGGAGTTCCTGAACGGGCAGGAAATCGGCGCGGATGTTTACACGGATATGCTTTCCGGCCATGTTGTTGCCGCCTTTACGAAGGACAAATTGGTGATGCGGGCCGGAGAGACGGATAAGGCAATCTCCTTTAAGGATGAAACGCTGTTTGCGCTGATTTCACGTTTTGTTGAAGAGAGCGGGTATCGTGCGCAGATCGATATGGATATCTTCAAAATCGGGGATGCGTATTATATTTCCGAGGTCAATCCGCGCTTTGGAGGAGGTTATCCGCACGCCTATGAATGCGGCGTAAAAACGCCGCAGATGATCGTGAATAACCTGAGCGGGCAGCAAAATGCCCCCTCCGTGGGGGAATATAGAAGCGATGTTGTTATGATGAAGTACAACGAGCTTAAAACACTTGCGTTGGATGAGGGACGATGAAAAAGCAAATTGCAATACTGGCTAATCACAGCGGCGGCCTTTACGATTTCCGCAAGGACTTGATCTCAGAACTAAAAAAGTATGCCAGCGTTACAGTTGCCGTTCCGCACAATGACCGCTGGGACGAGCTTCTGCATTTGGCTGACCGCGTGATTGAACTTCCCATCGACCGGCGGGGCATGAATCCGCTTCATGACAGCAAGCTCTTTCACCAATATCGGGCGATCCTGAAAGAAGTCAAGCCCGACCTTGTTCTAACCTATACCATCAAGCCCAACATCTACGGCGGCGTTGCCTGCCGGATGGCGCACATTCCCTATGCCGTGAACATCACGGGACTTGGCAGCGCCATCGAAAACGGCGGCTGGCTCAAGAAGTTTGTGCTGGCGCTCTACAAACCGGCGTTAAAGGGTGCGAGGGTCGTTTTTTTTGAGAATGCCGGGAATCGGGACACCCTCGCTGCCACCGGCGTTGTGCCGAAGGGGCGCGACGTGGTGCTGAACGGCGCGGGCGTCAATTTAGAAGATTATCCCTATCAGCCCTACCCACAGGAGGGGGCGGTGCGCTTTCTCTTTGTGGGTCGCGTCATGCACGAAAAGGGCGTGGACGAGCTGTTTACCGCCGCAAAGCGGATGAAGCAGGAATATGGCGACGGCGTGGAGTTCCATATCGTCGGCTCATTTGAAGAGGAATATAAACCCCGTATTGGTGAACTGGAAAAGGCTGGTGTGGTCAAGTATCACGGCTATAAGTCGGATATGAAGCGCTTTTACGCCATGGCAAGCTGTGTGGTGCTGCCGTCGTATCACGAGGGTATGTCCAATGTGCTGCTGGAGGCTGCCGCCTCCGGGAGACCGCTCATAACCAGTGACATCCCTGGCTGCCGCGAGGCGGTAGAGAACGGCGTCAGCGGATATCTGTGCCCAGCGAAGGACGCGGACGCGCTGTATGAGGCTATGCGGCGGTTTGTGGAGCTGTCCGTGGAACAGCGCTCCCAAATGGGCCGCTGCGGACGTGAACGGATGGAGCAGCAGTTCAGCAAAACCGCCGTTGTGGCGGAAACCATCAAACAGTTGGAGATTTGAAATGCGAGAGTTAGTGGTTCTCATGCTCATAGCAGCTGCGCTGGCCTGGTGCGCCGATCATGTGACTGCCGGGCCGGTAAACCCCAATCGGCGACACCGGATGATCGTCTGCACCTTGGTGATCATCATCCTGCTGGCGGGGTTTGCCGGACTGAGAACGCACTGCAACGATACCGGCGCATACCGTCATGGTTATGAATTGATCACTGAAAGCTCGTGGGAATCGACGGATAAGAGCATCGGTGCGAATCCTCTGTTTAACTGGGTGAACTATCAGCTAAAGATGCACGGTGTGTCCACACAAAATTTCCTGATGTTCTGGGCGTTCTTGACGGTTGGCTGCTATATTGCCTTCGTGCATCGATATTCTGCAAATTACTCGTTGACGATTTTCCTGCTCTTTACAACCGGCTGCTATACCTTTGTTTTTGCCGGTATCAAGCAGGCTGCGGCAGTCGGTATTGCGGTCATTGCCGTCATGTTTGCCCTTAGGAAAAAGTGGCTTCTTTTCCTCGCGGGTATTGCAATTGCAACGCTGATTCACCCTTACGCATTGATGTACCTGCTGGTGCCCTTTATGGAATTCCGCCCATGGACCAAGAAGACCTATTGGGTGCTGGCAATTTTCCTTGCGGCAGGCTTCCTGTTGCGTCCGTTGATTGGTACGGTGGTCAATATCACTACATTGTTGGGTGAGGAATATACCATTTCATCCTTCACAGAAGAAGGAGTCAGTATTTTTCGTGTTCTCGTCTGTAATGTTCCGCTGGCCCTGTCCTTCATCTATCGCAGGAGACTGTTTGCAGACAGCTCAAAAGCCGAGAATCTTGTGATAAACCTGACCATGCTTAACGGAGCGATCATGTTCGTTGGGCTTTTCGGAACGGCAAACTACTTTGCACGGCTGGCCAACTATTTTTTGATTTTCCAGTCGCTGTCGCTTCCCTGGATGCTGAAGAAAATCGGCGGCAGGGATAGGAAAATACTGACTGCACTGATGGTGTTGGGATATCTTGCATACTTCTATTACGCGAATGCAATCAACCAGCCGTTTGATCAGGACTTTGCACGGTTGAGACTGTCGGAGTACCTCAGCTTGGCAGGAGGATAATACAGCATGGAACAATTACCGAAAGTCAGCATTATTGTACCTGTTTATAATGTCGCACCATATCTTCGGCAGTGCATGGACAGCATTATCAATCAGACCTATAGGAATATTGAGATCATCTGCATCGATGATGGCTCGACAGATGAAAGCGGAGAAATTCTCGACGAGTATGCGGCGACAGATGACCGTGTGCACGTGGTTCATCAAGAGAACCGAGGGCTTTCTGCTGCACGTAATGCCGGTTTTCTGCGTGCCGCAGGAACGTATGTCATGTATTTGGACAGTGATGATTGGATCAATTGGGATACATGCGCAATTGCAGTCGATTTGGCAACGAAATATAATGCAGAACTTGTCTTCTGGCCATATATCAGAGCTTACGAAAATAAAGAGTTGCCCAAGACTCTTTTTGATGATGAACTGATTTTATTTGATAAGGATACTTTCCACCAACTTGTTTATAAGACAATCGTTGGATTGCACGATAGCTTTTTGCGCCATCCCGAGCATGCCGACACATTAGTGACAGCATGGGGAAAGCTGTACAGAAAAGAAATGCTGGATTGCTGTAAGGCGGAGTTTGTAAGCACAAAAGAAATTGGTACGGAAGATGTGCTCTACAATGTTGAGGCACTAAAAGCTGTTTTCTCTGCCGTTTATGTACAGAAGTATCTGAATCATTACCGCAAGACAAATTCTGGCTCGTTAACAAAGACATATAGGCCGCAGCTACGCTTGCAGTGGAAAGAGCTTTTTTGCCGGATGAGAAAATCAATTCTAGCAGACAAGCAGTCAGATGACATCATATCGGCACTTAATAACCGTATTAGTTTAAGCATTATCGGTCTGGGGCTAAACGCGCTTGCACTGCCGAATCAGGAAGCGCTGACTGAAATACGGAATGTTTTATCCGATCAGGAATACCGTGCGGCGATCAAGACGCTGCCGATGCGCTATTTCCCGCCGCATTGGTGGGTGTTTTTTGCCTGCTGCAAGCTGAATTTTTCTGCTGGTGTATTTCTGCTGTTGAAGTGCATAGAAAGGATGAAGGGATGAACGAAGATATTACTCAGTATCCGATTCGCATTTTGAACCTCTTTACCATCATGGACCGCGGCGGAGCTGAAACCATGGTAATGAACTACTATCGGCATATTGACCGAACAAAGGTGCAGTTTGACTTTCTTGTTCACCGCGAGCAGCCTGGCGCGTATGAGGACGAAATCAGATTGATGGGCGGCAGGATATACCGAATGTGCCCGATTTACCCACAGAACTTCGCTCGGTACAAACGAGATATCCGAGTCTTTTTTCAAGAGCACCCGGAATACAAGATCGTTCATTCGCACATGTCTGAGTTGGGCTATTTTGCATTCGAAGAAGCTGTTGAACAGGGAATACCCGTCCGGATTTGTCATGCGCACAATGCTCCACACGGTTTTGATATGAAAATGATCATGCGTACTTACTTTAAAAAACGCATGATGCCATACCTGACGCATTTGTTCATGTGCGGCCTTGAGTCCGGAAGGTGGCTTTATGGCAAGCAGAATGAAAGCAGATTTATTATGCTCAATAACGCAATTGACGCTGCCGCGTATACCTATGCTCCGGCAAAGCGCATGGGAATGCGGCGAGAACTTGGAATTGCGGACGAGTTAGTTATCGGTCATGTTGGCCGGTTTAATCCACAAAAGAACCACCCGTTCTTACTTGCCATTTTTGCTGCGCTGCTGAATAAAGAGCCGAACGCCGTACTTCTGCTGGTGGGCGGCGGAGAGGATATGCCGAAGATACAGGCAAAGACGCAGAAGCTTGGCATTGCGGATCACGTCCGCTTTTTGGGAATCCGCAGTGACGTTGCCGATTTGATGCAGGCCATGGATGTGTTTGCGTTTCCATCTCTGTATGAGGGACTTCCCGTTACCATGGTGGAAGCGCAGGCGGCGGGGCTGCCATGCATCATCTCTGACAAGGTTCCGCCGGAGTGCATCCTGACAGAGGGACTTGTGGATGTCATGCCGCTATCAGCTGGGACGGAGGCGTGGGCTGACGCGATCCTCGGAAAGTGCAATACACCTCGCACGGACCGCAGAGCCGAAATTGCCGCTCACGGCTTCGACATCACCACAGAGGCTGTCAAACTACAGGAGTTCTACTTGAGTGCTTATGAACAAAACTGCTGATCCGATTCTCACCATTTTCACCCCCGCTTACAACCGCGCGCATACCCTCCCGCGTACCTATGAGAGCCTTTGCCGCCAAAGCTGCAAGGCCTTCATCTGGCTCGTTGTGGACGATGGTTCCACGGACAACACAGCCGCGTTGGTGCAGCAGTGGCAGAGCCGCGATAACGGGTTTGAGATTCAGTACATCTACAAGGAAAATGGCGGCATGCATACGGCCCACAATGTTGCCTACGCCAATATTCACACCGAACTGAACACCTGCATTGACTCGGACGATATGCTGGCAGACGGCGCGGTGGAGAAGATCCTGAGCAAATGGGCGGAGGTCAAAGATAAAGGCTATGCTGGTCTTGTCGGGCTTGACGCTGATTTCACCGGGAATGTTATTGGAAAAGGCTTTCCGGTCAATATGACGGAGACAACCATTTCCGGCTACTATGCTGCCGGGGGGGCAGGCGACAAAAAGCTGGTCTACCGCACGGATGTGATCAACGCTTACCCGGAGTACCCTGTGTTCGAGGGTGAGAAGTATGTCAGCTTGTCTTACAAATATCTCCTGATCGATCAGAATTATAAGCTGGCTGTGCTGGACGATATCCTGTGCAACGTGGAGTATCAGCCGGATGGATCCAGCAACAATATGCTCCGGCAGTACCTGAAAAATCCGAAGGGGTTTGCCTTCTGGCGGACGGTCAAGATGCAGTACCCGGAGTCCTTCAAGCGGCTGGTTATGGATTGCATCCACTACTGCTCCAGCAGTCAGATTGCCGGAAACCGGCATTATATCAAGGAATCTCCCCGTAAGCTGCTGACGGTGCTGTGTATACCGGCTGGATGGGCGCTGACGGGGTATATCAGGAGAAAGGCGAGGAAAGCATGAATAACAAAAAAGTCTCTGTTTGCCTTCCGTTTTACAATATCGAGCCTTATGTGAGCCGCTGTCTTGATTCTGTTCTGGGCAATACATATCAGAATCTGGAGGTCATCTGCGTAAATGATGGCAGTACAGATGGAACGTCAGCACTGCTGCATAAATACGCGAAAGAAGACCCGCGGGTGATCGTCATTGATAAAGAGAACGGCGGCCTTGTGTCGGCCAGACAAGCCGCGATCAGCATTGCAACGGGAGATTTCCTTTCATTTATTGACGGAGACGATTGGGTGCATCCTCAATTTTTCGAGATCCTGTTGACTGTTCAGGAGAAAACAGGAGCAGAAGCGGTTGTTTGCAATTACGCGGCTTGCGCAGAGTTTGCGGAACCACACGAAATCGAGGCAGATAAAGTTCCCTTCCAAGTGGCTGATAATCTATCTCTACTGAATGACTGGCACGCTCGGACGCATATTTGGGGCAGAATATATTCAAGAAAGTTATCACCCCAAACAGTCGTACCTCGCAATATCAATATGGGAGAGGACACGGCTTTCAATCTATCGTTTTTGTGCAGCGAACAGGACACTCGTGTGGCAAGAGTGTCCGAAGCACTCTATTTTTATTTTCAGCGTGAAGATTCAATCGTTCATACTGTGTCGCACGCGGGCAAACTTGATGTTGCGCTTTTCTTTGTTGAACAGTATGCCGCCATTAAGGATACCGATAAATATGGCATCGTTTTGCATGAGATTTTAAGAAATATGCTGACCTATCGGTATCTGATGTCTTTTTCTGGAGATCAGGATTCAATCCGAAAAACATGTAGATCAATTTATGCCTTCTGCAAGAGAAACTGGGTAAGCTCGTTTCCTGTAAAAGAAAAAATGAAATATTCCATTCTCTACTACTGCCCGTTCGTGTACCGCCTTTTCCGTATTATTACAGACCCGACAATGCTGGATTGGGAACGTATTGAAAAGAAACGGCAGCAGGAAAAAGTGGAGCGGTGAGAATGTCTAAACACACCATTCTCATCTTCTCCCAAGCCATGGAACTTGGCGGGGTGGAGCGCAGTTTGCTGGGGTTGCTGGACTCCATCGACTATGACCGCTATGATGTTGACCTTTTCCTGATGCGGCACAGCGGCGAATTGATGCCCTATCTGAATCCGAAGGCAAGGCTTCTGCCGGAAATTCCGCAGTACTCATCGCTGGCAGTCCCTATGGCGTCGCTGCTTAGAAGTGGGCAGATCGGCGTTCTTTGCGGGCGGCTGAAAGGGAAGCTTGTAGCCAAGCGCTTTGACAAGCGGCATCCCGGCGGCAAGCCCTCTGTTACCGCGCTGACCTACAGCCACAAGTACACGCTATCTGCCATGCCGCAGATTTCCGATAAGACCTATGACCTTGCCATTAGCTTTCTGACGCCGCATTATTTCGCGCGGGAGCGGGTCAAGGCAAAAAATTACGCCGCGTGGATTCATACGGACTATACCGCTCTGTCGTTTGATCGGTCGGCGGAGCTTGCCATGTGGAGCGGATATGACGCGATTTGTGGCGTGTCGGAGCAGGCTTCCCGGAGCTTTCAGACGGTCTTTCCGGAGCTTTCCAATCAGGTTCAGACCGTCGAAAACATCCTGCCGAAGGAATTGACCGCTAAGCAGGCAGAGCGGCCGCAGACTGATATGCCCTCCGATGGCGCGGTTAAGATTCTTTCCGTTGGCCGCTTTTGCGATGCGAAGAATTTTGACAACGTGCCGGATATCTGCCGCCGTCTGGTGGAGGATGGCTTGAACGTCAAATGGTACCTCATCGGCTACGGCGGAGATGAGCCGCTGATCCGGCAGAAGATCACCGAAGCCGGGATGCAGGAGCGCGTCATTATTCTCGGCAAGAAGGACAATCCTTATCCCTATATGCGGGCCTGCGACCTGTATGTGCAGCCCTCCCGCTACGAGGGCAAGGCCGTTACCGTGCGGGAGGCACAGCTCCTTGGGAAGCCAGTGCTTATCACAAGGTATGTTACCTCTGCCAGCCAGCTGGAGGACGGCGTGGACGGCGTGATTGCCCCGATGGACAACGAAGGCTGCGCTGCCGGTATTGCGGCTCTGTTGCGTGACCCGGCGCGGATGCAGCAGCTTTCAGAAAAATGCGCCAGCCGAGACTATACGAACAGTGCGGAGATCGAGAAGATCTACGCGCTGATGGAGGACTGACCCATGATCCCGAAGATCATCCATTACTGCTGGTTCGGCCGGGGTGAAAAGCCGGAGCTGGCGAAAAAATGCATTGCCAGCTGGCGCAAATTCTGCCCGGATTTCGAGATCCGCGAGTGGAACGAGGACAACTGCGAGTATCTTGCCATGCCCTTCATGGCTGAGGCGTATGCTACCAAGAAGTACGCGTTTGTGTCAGATGTCATGCGGCTTTTGGTGCTGGAGCAGTACGGCGGCGTGTACTTCGATACCGACGTGGAGGTCGTGCGGGATATCGCGCCGCTGATGGATGACGAGGGCTTCATCGGATTTGAAAACGACCAGTTTGTCAACAGTGGACAGGTTATGGCTTCCGTGCCGCATCATCCGGTTGTGCAGGCGATGATCGAGGAGTATCGGAAGCTGCATTTCACCAATGCAGACGGTACAACGAACGCGGTGGGGTGCCCGCATCTGAATACGGACGTCATGGAGCGCTACGGCCTTGTCCGAAACGGTCAGGAGCAGACTGTGGCGGGCATTCATGTCTACCCGGCGGACTTTTTCAACCCGCTGGACAGCGTGACCGGGAAGCTGACCAAAACGGAGAACACATACTCCGTTCACTGGTACTCCATGAGCTGGTTGCCAAAAGGGGTGCGGATAAAGAGTAAGATCGGGCGTCTGGTAAGGCGATTTGTGAGAGAGATCAAACGATGAAAATATGCACAATCACCTGTCACGATGTGTATAACGTCGGGGCATCCTTGCAGGCATATGCGCTGCAAACTTACATAAAATCGCTGGGGCATGACGTCAGAATTATTGACTACAAGCCGGATTATCTGTCGCAGCATTATCGGCTGGATATTGTCAGCAATCAAAAATATGATAAGCCATTTCTTCGGCAGGCATATCTTCTGGCGAAGCTGCCGGGCAGACTGCGTATTCTGCCGAGAAAAAAGGTATTTGACGAGTTTACTGCGAAATATCTCACGCTGACGAAGCGGTATGCATCAAATGCAGAGTTATCGGCCGACACTCCGGAAGCAGATGTTTACTTCGCGGGAAGCGACCAAATCTGGAACCCGCTATTCAGGAACGGGAAAGATCCTGCGTTCTATCTGGATTTTGTGCAGCATGGCCTTCGGGCTTCCTATGCAGCCAGCTTTGCTGTGGACAAATTTCCGCAGGAGCTGTGTGATGTTACAGCGCGGTATCTGCGCCGATTTGATCATATTTCTGTGCGGGAAACTTCCGGTCTCGCCATATTGCAATTGTTAGGCATCCGGAACGCAGAAACCGTCCTCGATCCGGTGTTTCTCTTGGATAAAGCGCATTGGGAATCCATGGCGCGGCTTCCGGCAGAAGCGGAAAAGCCGTATCTTTTGGTATATGATTTTGATAACAGCCCTGCTGTTCGAGTGTTGGCAGAAAAGATTGCGCGGGAACGCGGATTGAAGATCTATTCGGTCTTCGACCTTCCGTATGCCCAGCGCTGCTTTACACTCAGCGGCCCGCAGGAGTTTTTGGGACTGGTGCGGCAGGCGTCTTTTGTGCTGTCAAATTCATTTCATGCAACGGCATTTTCCGCAATTTTTGAGCGGGAGTTTGCAGTGGTGGAGCGCACAGAAAAGATCAACACGCGGATGCGGGACTTCACCGCCTTGCTGGGGATTCCGGAGCGTATCCTCTCTGCGGATAGCCCAGTTCCGTCTGACATTGACTGGAACAGCGTGCATCGCCGTCTGGATGCAGAGATTGCCGGTTCCAAGGCGTATATTGACCGGGTGTTGGGGAGTGTGAAAGAGTGAAGAAAACGATCCTGTTTGTGATCAACTCCATGGGATGCGGCGGAGCAGAGAAGAGCCTGCTTTCATTGCTCTCGTTGATAGATTATCAAAAATATGACATCACACTTCTTATGTTTCGGCGGGGTGGAATGTTTGAGCCGCTGCTGCCGTCAGCTGTCCGCATCCATGATGCGCTGGACTACATGTCTTTCTGTGCGCAGCCAGCCGGAAAGCAACTGCTGTCTTTTGATCTCCGCAGACTGACAGCCAGACTTCGGACAAGCTTATTCCTGCGTCAGAATGCCCGAAAAGGACGTCCGCTGCACGATGCACAAGTATACTGGAAGTATGCTTCAAAGGCGTTTGATCCTTTGCCGGAATGCTATGATATAGCGATTGCATGGGGACAGGGAACACCAACGCATTTTGTGGCCGAGAAAGTAACGGCGCAGAGAAAGTTTGCGTGGGTCAACGCAGATTATTCAAATGTGGGGCATAATAAAGAGTTTGATCGCCCTTTTTACGCAGCCTATGGGCAAATCGTCTGTGTCTCTGATCAACTGTGCTTGATGCTGAAGAAGGTGTTTCCTGAATTTGCGGGGAAAATGATGACCATTTTAGATATCAACAACCCGGAGATGATCATGGATATGTCACACCAGCCGTGTTCGTTGCCGGATCGAAATGGACTGACTCTGGTGACCGTGGGACGTCTTGTGCCGCAAAAGGGCTATGATATTGCCGCAAAAGCCGCATGGTTGCTAAAAAAGCGCAACGTCAAATTCCACTGGTATGTAGTAGGCGGTGGGGATAGTGCGCCAATTGAAAAGGATATTGCGCAGTATGGGATCAGTGACTGTTTTACACTGCTGGGGGCGAAGGAAAACCCCTATCCATACATGAAAGCAGCCGACATCTATGTACAGACGTCGAAATATGAGGGATACTGCCTGACGCTTGCGGAAGCCCGTATGCTGAATACTCCCTGTGTGACCACAAATTTCGATGTGGTGTATGCGCAGATGATCGACGGCGAAAACGGCCTTGTGGTTGACATGACCCCTGAGGCCGTAGCTGATGGGATCGCCCACTTGGCAACGGATACAGAGCTATATCAACACATCAGGCACTATCAGGAACATGAGAAAAAGGGAAACGTGGAAGAAATCGAAAAGTTCTATGAATTGGTGGGGTAAAGGCATGGATAAACAAAGAGTGTGCGGATTCGATTTCCTCCGCGTCGTATCAATTCTCTTTGTAGTAGTTATTCATATTACGAGCGTCGGCCTTCGCCTATGTGATTCCATGACAGGCACGTGGATAGTGAATGCACTGATCAACAGCATTTCACGTTGGGCTGTACCGGTATTCTTTATGGTCAGCGGCGCATTGTTCCTTGACCCGCGCAGAGAGCTGTCGATCAAAAAGCTATATACAAAGAACATTTCGCGGATCGCTATTTGCATCATTGCGTGGGGCTTCGTCTATTCCCTATTGGATCAGTATCTCTATGGGACACTATCTGCAAAGAGTATTTTGATCGCTGTTTACGGAATCATTACCGGCAATACAGGGTATCATCTGTGGTTCCTTTATACGCTTATCATGCTCTATATTGCGACGCCTCTTTTCCGCCTGATTACTTGCCATGCATCAAAGCGACAGCTGGAGTATGCATTGGTTGTCTGGATCATCTTTTCACTGATTGCTGGGCAGATCAACAGTTTTGCGGCGGAATTTGGATTTGACGAAGTGCTTTCACTGTACGTGCCATTCGTGATAACTGGCTACGGCGGTTATTTCCTGTTGGGACACTACTTGACAACGTATCCGCTCAAAGGAGCTGCAAAGCGCAGGTGTTATATCCTTGCGATTTTGTCCGCATGCGTGATCTGCGGCGGGAAATGGATTCTTCCGATGACTTTCAAAATAGAGACTGCGGCTGTAGAAGCACCGCTTGGCCTGTTCTCATGCTTGGTCGCTGGGGCAGTATTTACGGTGTCCCAGAATATTTCCATTTCAGATACCGGCACAAGAGTATTGTCCTTCTTGGGGCAACGCACATTTGGTATCTACCTGACACATGTTTTTTTCATATCTTTGCTGTATCATATCTGGCATGTGAAACCGGATTATTGTCAGCCGGTTCTGGCTATTTTCGTGTCATCTGTCGGCGTTTTTGCGGCATCGCTTTTTGTTTCGTGGATCATGTCAAAAATCCCGCTGCTGAGGAAGTTGGTATAGATAATGAGCACGTCAAAAGCAAAAAAAAGCATATACAATATCCTGACAAGCGTTATGGGCCAGGTGATTACAATTGCGATGGGGATTGTAATACCGCGTCTTGTCCTGGTTAATTTAGGCTCTGAAAATAATGGACTATTAAGTTCGATAACGCAAGCTTTAGGCTATGCAAGCCTTTTGGAAGCGGGGGTTGGCTTAGCTTCACTTCAAGCGCTATATAAGCCGGTTGCAGAGAAAGATCGCACATCAGTTAATGCGATTTTGTCCGCAACAAATTTGTACTACAAGCGTACAGGACTTGTGTATCTCTTGCTTGTTATTTTGCTTGCCATAATCTATCCGCTTATTATTAAGACTACGATTTCTTATAAGATTGTCTCACTTGTAGTCCTTATAAGCGGACTCCCGGGTGTCGTAAACTACTATTTTCAGGGAAAGTATAAAATATTATTGCAGGCAGAAGGCAAAACATATATTATCACAAATCTAACAACCATCATTACTATTCTTACAAGCGCAGGAAAAATTATCCTTCTGTTGCTTGGATTTGGGGTTATTGCAGTTCAGTCACTGTACTTAGTGCTTAGCTTACTTCAAATGACTTATATTGCCTGTTACATAAGGGAAAATTATAAATGGATAGATTTGTCAGCCAAGCCTGCTTACAATAAGCTCTCTCAGAGAAATTCAGTATTAGCGCATCAGCTTTCCGGCACAATTTTTAGTAACACCGATACGGTGATACTTTCCATTTTTTGCGGACTAAGCGTAGTAAGCGTATATTCTATGTATACGATGCTATTTGGCATGGTTGGAACGCTCCTTTCCAATCTCGCTGGCAGCATAACATTTGCCCTAGGACAGGAATTGGGAGTTGATCAGAAAAGATACCAGAAGTTGCAAGACAGCTTTGAACTGGTGTATATTTCATTGTCATTTTCGCTGATACTTGTAGCCTACATATATATCCTCCCTTTTTTGCAGATCTATACAGAAGGGATAAGTGATATCGACTATATTGATCGGATTTTGCCTGCCCTTTTTGTAGTGATTGCGCTCTTGGAAAATAGTAGGCTATCTTCTGCGAAAGCAATTCACGTCGCAGGTCACTTCAAACAAACGCAGTGGCATGCTTGGACCGAAATGATAATTAATGTTGGAGTTTCCGTACTGGGTGTGATTGCATGGGGAATTTACGGCACGTTGATTGGTACGATTGCCGCTCTGCTTTTTAGAGCGAATGCAATGATCATCTACGCCAACAAGAAAATACTCAAACGCAGCCCGTGGAAAACCTATCGGCGGTGGCTTGTCAATCTTGCGCTGTTTGTCGCGGTTACGCTGCTCTCAAAACCAATTTTTGCGCACATCTCCCTGGATACATACCCGAAAATCATCCTGTGGGCGGCGATCACCTGCGTGGTTGTGATCCCGTTGTTCTTCACAGTTTCATCGATGTTTGACCGGGAAAGCTACCACTATGCAAAGTCTATCATTGCCCCATATATACAGCGAATCTTCCGCCGCTCTAACCAGCAGTCCGCAGACTAAACCCGCCTATGCTTCACTTCATTTACGCGCAGCCCCCGTTACTGATCATTTTCCTGATGGCCGCAGCGCTTGCGCTGTGGGGCTGTCGCGCTACAAAAATTCATATGACGCTCCACTGGAACCGGGGGAACCTCATTCTAAGTGTTCCGATGGCGATAGCCATACTCTATACGACCATACTTAGCCGCTCGGAGGGGAACACAGGACTTGTCCTCACCCCCTTCGCCGCCCTCGCGGCCGCGCGGCAGCAGCCGGAGCTTTACCGGGAGATGCTGATGAACGTCTTCCTCTTCTTCCCACTGGGGCTGACACTGTCCAACGCCCTGCCGCGAAGGTGGCACCGCTGGCGGCGGCTTGCCCTCACGACGCTGACCGGCTGCGTCCTCAGCGCGGGGATCGAGTACGCGCAGTACCGCTTTGCCCTGGGCATGGCGGAGACGGATGACGTGATCTGCAACACGCTGGGGGCGTTCGTCGGCGCAACCTCGCTGCTGCTGGCCCACGCCATGGAAAAACACAAGGAAAGGCCCACGACCATGACCCTGACTGCCACCGAAACACAATTTCTGCATATCGCCAAGACTGCCGTCTCCGGCGGGGAACTGCCCACGGAGGCCGTGGACTGGCCTGCCATGTTTACGCTGGCAAACCAGCAGAAGCTGCTGCCCATCCTCTTCGAGGCCGTCCGCAAGACGCCTGCCGCCGGGGAGAACGCTCCACTGTTCGCGGCCATCAAGCAGCAGGTCATCGGACAGGTGCTGAACCAGACCGTGCGCTCGGCGGAGTTCGCCGACCTCTACCGCAGCCTCCGGGATGCCGGGCTGCACCCTGTCGTGGTGAAGGGGCAGCTTTGCAGCAGGCTCTACCCCCTGCGGGACCACCGCATCAGCGCGGACGACGACCTGTTTATCCCGGAGGGCGAGTTTTTCGCCTGCCACCAGGTGCTGCTGGCAAACGGCCTGACCACCGACACGCCTGCGGACGAACTGCCCACGGCGGACGAGGTGTCCTACACAAAAAAAGACAGCCCGCTTTACATCGAGCTGCACCGCCACCTGTTCGACTCCGCCCAGGATGCCCATGACGAACTGAACCACTTCTTCGCGGACATCGCCCCCGTGGAGGTGGACGGCTTCCTGACCATGCCGCCCCATGAGCACCTGCTGTACCTGATTCTGCACGCCTACAAGCACTTTGTGTACAGCGGCATCGGCCTGCGGCAGTTCTGCGACATCGGCCTCTGGGCGCGGGCGTACCACGATCAGATCGACTGGCAGCGCCTGCATGACCAGTGCGCTGGGGTCCACGCGGCGACCTTCGCCGCTGCGGCCTTCCGGATTGTCCGGACGTATCTGGGCATCGACTTTGACCTGCCCGGGCTGTGGGACGGCGATGTAGACGTGGAGCCGCTGCTGCACGACACCCTTTGCGGCGGCGTGTACGGCTCCAACAGCTACACCCGCCTGCACTCGTCCACCGTGACGCTGAACGCCGTCAAGGCCAGCCGTACCGGCGGGAAAAGCAGTGTCCTGCGCACGGTGTTCCCCAAGCGGGCGTATCTGAAGCGGCGCTATCCGTACCTGAAAAAGCGTCCATACCTGCTGCCCGTGGCGTGGGTGCAGCGCATTGTCCACTACGCCGGAGAACGGTCCGGCGCGGACAACAGCGCGTCCGGCTCCATCAAGCTCGGCAAGGAACGTATCGAGCTGATGAAGTTGTATGGGATCATGGATGAGAAGTAAATAAGCAAAAGGGCTATCCGTTTCGGAAAGCCCTTTTGTTGGAATATGGGGGTTGGCGCAGGAAAACCTGCTCCTTGCACCAAGAAAAATGGATAAGGTACAATAAGTTGCGCAAGAGGAGGCCCTCATCGAGATGTACCTGGCGGGCGTCTCCGTGCGCCGTGTGGAGGACATCACCGAGGCGCTGTGGGGCAGCAAGGTCTCGCCCGCCACCATCAGCGAGCTGAACAAGAAAGCCTACGTTCACATCGAGGACTGGCGGAACCGCCCCTTGCAGGGCGGGCGCTATCCATATGTCTACGTGGACGGCATCTACCTGCGCCGCAACTGGGGCGGAGAGTATGAAAATGTGGCGATTTTAGTGGCAATCGCCGTGAATGAGGACGGTTTTCGTGAGGTTTTGGGCGCTGCCGAGGGCATGAAGGAGGACAAGGCCAGTTGGGTCAGCTTCTTTCAGTGGCTTCTCGGACGCGGCTTGGACGGCGTAAAGCTCATCGTCGGGGACAAGTGCATGGGGATGCTGGAGGCCGTGGGGGAGGTGTTCCCGGACGCCAAATATCAGCGCTGCACGGTGCATTTCTACCGCAATGTTTTCTCTGTTGTGCCTAAATCCAAGGTCAAAATTGTAGCGAAAATGCTCAAGGCGATCCACGCCCAGGAGAGCAAAAAGGCGTCCCGCGAGAAGGCAAAAGCTGTGGCTGCCGAGCTGCGCGCCATGAAGCTGAAGGAGGCCGCCAAGAAGGTCGAGGACGGCATTGAGGAGACGTTGACCTACTGCGATTTTCCCAGCGAACACTGGACGCGCATCCGCACCAACAATGTGATCGAGCGGCTGAACCGTGAGATCC
>OMCN01000222.1_pt1 | contig 32912 bp, 30 predicted proteins | sample 1645061 | NCBI WGS metagenome assembly OMCN01 (sample SAMEA103958124, study PRJEB25191) | human gut metagenome | biome: human-associated habitat [ENVO:00009003]; feature: intestine environment [ENVO:2100002]; material: feces | place: Germany | collected 2013/2015 | reverse complement strand
TGAGCAGGAAGAACTTGATACGGCAAACACAGATAGTGACTTAATGATTTCAATTGTTATGTGGAATTTTATTTGATATAACAGCGGATTCATTTATAAATATATAGTCTTATAATAAGAATTTATTAGAAAATTACTTATTGATTTTATACCCAAAAAAGAAAGGGAGATTGTGACCATAAAAACAAATGTAACATTTTTGAGCCACAACATCAAAATTGCCGGTATCCTCTATATCCCGGATGATTCCGGCGGCAAAACACTGGAGGGAATCGTTGTATGCCATCCGGCTGGCGGCGTCAAAGAGCAGACCGCCGAGCGTTATCTCAAAGAGCATTTAGGGAAAGACAATGTGCTGAAGCTGAAAACATGGAAAGCCGAGGCTGCCGACCTTACTCAAAAGAAAAGCCGCTTGTATAGCAGTTTGCAGACCTTGAAAGCGGAGCTACAGGAAACCGAAGTGGTCAAGAAGTGCGTGGAACAGGCGGTACAGCCGGAGCAGACCAGAGCCAAGACGCAGAGCAAACGGCGTGATATGGAATTGTGATTGCGCCGGATAGGTGCTAAAATAATGATATGATTAAAAGGAATTAAGGGGTTGTGCTATGGAATATAAAATACGACAAATGAACAATACGGAATATCTATTGTTGAATGACTTTTTGTATGAAGCAATCTATGTTCCAAGTGGTATAGAGCCGCCGCCTAAGACAGTAATATATTTCCCCGAATTGCAAGTATATGTTGCTGATTTTGGGAAGAAAGAACATGATATAGCTTTAGTTGCAGAAGTAAACCAAAAAATCATAGGGGCTGTATGGGTGCGTATTATGAACGATTACGGGCATATTGATAATACTACACCCTCTCTTGCAATGTCCGTTTTTAAGGAATATCGAGGGTTGGGAGTAGGTACAGCATTGTTAAAGGAGTTAATTTCCCTTTTGAAATCAAAAGGATATTCCCGAATATCGTTATCCGTTCAGAAAGATAATTATGCAGTAAAGATGTATCAAAAAATAGGATTTACGATTTTGAAAGAAGTTGACGAGGAATATATCATGGTAATTGCTTTATAAAAATGTATATCATGTTACGCAGTAGGCGGCTTGAAACGCCTATTCTACAAGGCTTTTTAAGCGTCAAAATCGCAAAGACGATATTTTATACCTATACCCTCAAAAATAGGCTTCTATTGCGTAACACAGCCATTAAAAACTGAATAACCGCTACCCTCATAGTAGCACTACCGAGCAGGAAATCTTGAAAAGGACTTCCAGCTTTTTCTTTTGTCAAAATCAGAAAGGAGAGCCTATGCAGGAAACCACACAGACAGCCACTAAGACCACTGCCGCTCCGAAGCCACAGACCGTCAAGCGGAAAATCGGCAAGACCACCTATGAATTGTCGCTCCATTTCAACCAGACAAGCACAGAGCGCATGAGCGATAAAGTCATGCGGCTACTGGAAAATGACCTATCCGCAAAGAAATGAGGAAAAATTTTCTCTATGTCCTTTACAAACAGACCGAAATGTGACCTTTGAGCCGGAAAACCGCGACCATTGGCATATCTACCTTACGGGGCAGATTTTGCTGGTAACGGGCGGCTGCGTCTGGTATCAGGAAGAAGGAAAGGCCGCAAGGCCGCTTACAGCCGGGGACGTTGTGGGAATTCCCGTAGGGGTAAAGCACTGGTATGGTGCGGCAAAGGACAGTTGGTTTTCCTATCTTGCCATAAAACCTGATATGGCGGTAGGACTCTCCATTGTGAGGACCCTGTTTTTTAAAGTTACACAGTTTCGGATTTTAGCCCCTTGACAAATCCAGCTGATTGGTGTATTATAACATCGTTACATATCACTGTTATATGGAGACGATTATGCAAGAAAACTCATCAGCTACATTGGAAAAAATTCAACAGGCGGCTTTGGATGAATTTTCCGAAAAAGGTTTTTTCGGTGCGTCCCTGCGGCAGATCGTGAAGCAAGCAGGGGTAACGACCGGTGCCTTTTACGGATATTATTCCAGTAAAGAGGCTTTGTTTGCCGCTATTGTAGAACCTCATGCTGCTGCGTTAATGGGGCGATTTATGGAGGCGCAGATTTCCTTTGCTGAGTTGCCTGCAAATGAAAAGCCAGAGCATATGGGAGTGGAATCAGGGGCTTACCTTCACTGGATGGTGGAATATATCTGCCGGCATCGGGAACCAGTAAAGCTGTTGTTATGCTGTGCAGAGGGTACTAAGTATGAAAACTTTATCCACAAAATGGTGGAAGTTGAAGTAGAATCCACACTGCAATATATGAAAGTGCTTCGCAGTCTGAACAGGGATGTACCGGAGCTGGATCGGCAGATGTGCCATATTCTTGCCAGCGGGATGTTTAGCGGCATTTTTGAGGTGGTCATCCACGATATGCCCTATGAGAGGGCAATGCGCTATGTAGATCAGCTGCGGGATTTTTATACTGCCGGTTGGACGAAGCTGATGACTCCATGACCGTATAGGGTAAGGGGGAATATCCCTCTGTTTTTTCGCTTGGCAGTTAGCTGCAACTAACTAATATATAAGTCTGCAAATAAAAAGTCAATAGGAAATTGCGGAAAATTTGCGGGCGCAGAAAGAGGTGAAAAAGAGCATGATAAAAAGGCCGCCGCGCAAGCGCCGGTCAAATGGAGAGGGTATGGACGTGGTTAATCAGAGTTTTCCAAGGAAGCCAGGTACTCTTTTACACGGCCATAGTAGATGCGCAGGAACTTGTTGGCACCGGCTGTCATGTAAACCAGGTAGGGTTTACCCTCGGTTCGTTTCTTGTCCATGAAACAGTACACCGGGTCATCTTGTGGCATGGTTTTCAACAGACAGCCCATGACCAGAAAGAGCGCTTTGCGCAGTTCCGGCGGCCCACTTTTGGAAGCCCTCGTGCTTTTCGCTTCATGGGTGCCGGGTTGGTCAGCACCAGGGTCAACCTCCGCAAAAGCTGTAATAGCGTTTCTGTGGGTAAACCGGGTCACATCCCTAATTTCCGCCATGAGTTGGGGGCCGGGGGGGAATCCCTCACGCCGCGCATAGCCATGACGACCGGATATTCGGGAAGTTGAGAGGCCAAGGCTCGCATTTCTGTCCTGACGCTCCAAGGGCTTGGAAACGGCGTTCAAAGCGTCAGCGGCTTGCCGTACCAGTGTTTTGGTCAGGGCGTCCTTGGGGAGCATGGCAATCAAATCTTGTGCTGCGGTGTGGATTTCAGCAGCTCTGCTTTGGTTGAAATTGTAGCCATTCCGCTTGCACCACTTGTGGTAACGCTCGGTAAAGGCGGCAAGGCTCATATTCCGTACACAGTCCACATGCCAAAAAGCCGTGGCAAAGTCCACCCATTTCTGACTGCCGTCCTCGCGGACAGGGCTGCCAAACCGCGCGTTGATGCCGGGATAAGTCTGCTCCAAAAGAGCGATGCGGTTGTTCTTCATCATCGTCTTGGTCTTGGTGTACAGACCTTGCTGCCGGTTCAGCGTTTTCAGTTGAGTACGAATTGTGTCCATAGGCGTATGTTGGTGCAATTCCGCCCAGTTGTCAGCCCATAGCGGGCGATCTACCGGGCATCCGCCTTGTCCGTTTTCACTTTGCGCAGGGTGTTGTTCCCGTAGTCTTTAATGAGCTTCGGATTGACCGCGCTGACAAAGAGACCCGCCTTGTGGAGAAAACAGGCTACCGGCTCATAGTACCGCCCAGTGTGCTCCATAATCACCTGCGTTTCACCGTCCAGCCATTTCATCATTGCCTATCCAATCTATTTGATGACACAGGCGCACCGGTGTAGTGGCTCAACCTGCGTAAATCGAACGCTGCGAATAAGAGGCTGGCTGACTGACTTATGCTCGGACGCTAATGGTCCTTGGAGGTGAACATCAGGCCAAGACACGCTCATTCTAACAGCTTAGGCAACGATACGGAAAAAGACACGGCTGGCTGCCGTGCCCCATCCCGTAAATATATTGTAATAGGAGGTTGTTCCATGAAAAAAGAAAAAAAGAGTGACCTGGTGGCTTTGCTGGGTTACGCAGGCGGCCACAAGGGCTTGACCTTTCTGGGGCTGGCCTTGTCGGCGGTGTCCATGCTGCTGAGCATGGTACCTTACATCTGTATCTGGCTGGCAGCCCGGGATTTAATTACCGTAGCGCCAAACTGGACGCAGGCGCAAAGTGTCACCCAGTACGGCTGGCTGGCGTTTGCCTTTGCAGTCGGCGGTATTGTGATATACTTTGCCGGTCTGATGTGTACCCATCTGGCAGCGTTCCGTACGGCGTCCAACATCCGCAAGCAAGGTGTCGCCCATGTGATGAAAGCCCCGCTGGGGTTCTTTGATTCCAATGCTTCAGGGCTTATCCGCGGCCGGCTGGACGCAGCGGCTGCCGATACCGAGACGCTGCTGGCTCATAACCTGGCGGATATCGTCGGCACGGTTGTCCTGTTTATAGCCATGCTGGTGCTGATGTTCGTCTTTGACTGGCGAATGGGAGCCGCCTGCCTGTTGGCGGCAGTAATTTCGGTCATCGCCATGTTTTCCATGATGGGTGGCAAAAACGCCAAGCTGATAGCGGAATACCAGGCGGCCCAGGACCGGATGACCAAGGCGGGCACCGAGTATGTCCGGGGCATTCCCGTGGTGAAGGTCTTTCAGCAGACGGTGTATTCTTTTAAGGCGTTCCAGCAGGCCATCGAGGATTACAGCAACAAATCTGAATATTATCAGGACAAAGTGTGCCGTGTTCCCCAGTCTGTCAACCTGACCTTTACCGAAGGTGCCTTTGTCTTCCTAGTGCCGGTAGCATTGTTTCTGGCGCCCGGTGCCTTGGCTGGTGGCGATTTTGCCGGTTTTATCACCAACTTTGCCTTCTATGCAGTGTTTTCGGCTATCATTTCCACGGCACTGGCCAGAATTATGTTCGCTGCATCCGGTGTGATGCTGGCCGGCACTGCCCTGGGCCGCATCAATCAGGTAATGGGTGCTCCTACGTTGAAGGCACCTGTTCATCCGCAGAAACCCCAGGGCAACAAAGTGGAATTTAAGGATGTAAGTTTTACCTATGACGGTGCAGAAACCCCCGCACTCTCCCATGTTTCCTTCACGGCGGAGCCAGGGCAGACGGTGGCGCTGGTAGGACCGTCCGGCGGCGGTAAGAGCACAGCAGCAAGCCTGATTCCCCGTTTTTGGGACGCGACTTCGGGTACTGTGGAAGTCGGGGGAGTGGATGTGTCTCAAATTGCCCCCCATGAACTGATGGATCAGGTGGCCTTCGTATTCCAGAACAACCGCCTGTTCAAGGCATCCATTCTGGAAAATGTGCGAGCCGCCCGGCCGAACGCCACACGGGAACAGGTACAAGCGGCGCTCAAGGTTGCTCAGTGCGGCGATATTCTGAAAAAGTTACCAAATGGTATTGATACCCAAATTGGTTCCGAGGGAACTTATCTTTCCGGCGGCGAGCAGCAGCGTATCGCCCTGGCACGGGCTATTTTGAAGGACGCTCCCATTGTAGTGCTAGATGAAGCCACGGCCTTCGCTGATCCAGAGAATGAAGTACTCATCCAGAAAGCCTTCGCCACATTAACCCGCGGCCGCACCGTTATCATGATTGCGCACCGCCTCTCCACCGTGGTGGGCGCGGATAAGATCATTGTCTTGGACGAAGGCCGTATCGCTGAGCAGGGTACCCATGCGGGGCTTACTGCCGCAGGCGGGTTGTATGCCCAAATGTGGGCCGACTATAACCGGGCTGTCCGGTGGAAGATCACCAGCGAAAAGGAGGCGGAGTAAATGTTCAGCAGAAAATTCCAACGGAAATACGCCCTAACCGACCAGGGGATTCGCAATATCCAAAAAGGCACGTTCTGGACGGTTATCGTCAACCTGGTTGTGATGGGCGGCATGGGTATCCTATACTTATTGATGCTTGATTTTATGAACACCTTGACCGACGGAGCGCCGCTGCCTGGCGCAGTGCTGCTAATCGGCCTGGTCGTTTTATTTGTCGTTTTGTCTCTTATAACCCACCTGCAGCAATACAGGGCTACCTATGGACTTGTATACAACGAAGTCAAAACCACTCGCCTCAGCTTGGCGGAGCGGCTGCGTAAGCTGCCTCTGGGTTATTTTGGTAAGCGGGATTTAACCGACCTGACCGAAACTCTGATGGGGGACGTCAACCGCATGGAGCATGTCTGGTCCCATGTGCTGGGATATCTGTACGGCTCCTACATCTCTACGGCACTTATCGCTGTTTGCTTACTTGTGTATGACTGGCGGCTGGCCATTGCCTGCCTGTGGGGCGTGCCGATGGCCTTTGGGCTTTTATTTGGTAGTCGCAAAATTACCAGCCGCAGCGCCGAACGGACCAAAAAAGCGGCTGTCGTTGTCTCAGACGGTATCCAGGAAGCGTTAGAGAATGTCCGGGAAATCCGCGCTACCAATCAGGAGGAGCTGTATCTGGAGGAGCTGAACCGGAAAATCGACGAGCACGAAAAGATCATGATCCGCGGCGAGTTGGGTACCGGCATCTTTGTCAACGCCGCCAGTGTCATCATGCGTCTAGGTGTGGCGACCACTATTCTTGTGGGGGCCAGTTTGATTCTCTCTGGCCGGATCGACTTCATGCTACTGTTTTTGTTCCTGCTGGTCATCACTCGGGTCTATGCCCCGTTTGACCAGAGTCTTGCCCTCATTGCCGAAATGTTTGTTTCTCAGGTGTCGGCTGACCGTATGATGGAAATTCACGATACGCCTACCGCAGAGGGTATAGAAACTTTTAATCCGAAAGGACACGATATTGTATTCGACCATGTTGGCTTTGCTTATGATAAAAAGGATGTCCTGCGTGATGTAAGCTTTACCGCCAAAGAAGGCGAAATCACGGCGTTGGTAGGGCCTTCCGGCTCGGGCAAGAGTACCTGCGCCCGTCTGGCCGCAAGGCTGTGGGACGTCACCAGAGGCGCCGTTAAGGTGGGCGGCGTGGATATCTCTACCGTGGACCCAGAGGTGTTGCTGACGGATTACTCTATGGTTTTTCAGGACGTGGTGCTCTTTGACGACACGGTGATGGAAAACATCCGTCTTGGCAAGCACGGCGCCACGGACGAGGAAGTTCTCGCAGCAGCCAAAGCCGCCAACTGCGACGAATTCGTCTGCAAGCTGCCCAAAGGCTATGACACTTCCATCGGGGAGAACGGCGCAAAGCTTTCCGGCGGGGAACGGCAACGGATCTCCATTGCCCGGGCGCTCTTGAAGGATGCCCCCATTGTATTGCTTGATGAAGCGACTGCGAGCCTGGACGTGGAAAATGAAACCAAGGTGCAGGGAGCGCTCTCGCGTCTGCTGACAGGCAAGACCGTATTAGTCATCGCTCACCGGATGCGCACCGTGGAAGCAGCAGACAAAATTGTCGTTCTGGCAGATGGCAAGGTAGCGGAAGAAGGCTCTCCGGCGGAGTTGATGGCGAAAGGCGGGCTCTATCGCCGCATGGTAGAGCTTCAGCGGAAAAGCGCCCAGTGGAGCCTGGAATAAATGCATACCAATAAGAGAAGATGCTTGCTGTCCAGAAGGGTGCATAGGAAGAAACACATAAAATTCTGAACATAACTAAAGCCGGGATTTCACTGCTAAGCAATAAATCCCGGCTTTTACTTTAGCCGTTTTACAGGAATTTGCTTTTACCGCTGGCTCCAGCCCCGGCTTTGTCTTCGCACAGTAATAAAGTCTTTATACAACCCGCCGACGGCCATTAATTCTTCATGGGAACCTCTCTGAACAATTTTTCCATCAGCTATCACCAGAATCTGATCAGCGTTTTGGATAGTGTTTAGTCTGTGGGCAATCACCAATAGGGTCTTGCCCCGGCATAGCTCACTGATGGCCTGCTGGATATAGCTTTCATTATCAGCATCCACACTGGCTGTAGCTTCGTCCAGAATCACGATGGGTGCATTCTTGAGAATACACCGTGCAATAGAAATACGTTGTTTTTCCCCGCCGGAAAGAGTTTCACCCCCTTCGCCAATAATGGTATCAAATCCATTCGGCAAAGCCATGATGAAATCATAGCATCGAGCCTTTTTTGCAGCTTTCATCACTTCTTCCCGAGTGGCGTCAGGGCGTCCCATAGCGATATTGTTGTAGATGGTATCCTGAAACAGATAAACCCGCTGGAATACCATAGAGATGTGATCCATGAGATCGCAAAGACGTACTTTTCTTACGTCTTTACCACGCATCAATACCTGGCCGGAACTTATATCCCAAAACCGGGCAAGCAGATTTGCCACAGTAGATTTTCCGCCGCCGGAGGGGCCTACCAGCGCCATCATGGTATGCTTTGGAAGTGCGAAAGAAATATCGTGAAGTACTTCTTTATCTCTATAAGCAAATCGGACATTTTTGAATTCCACTTCTGGCATGTCGCTGTGTTTTGGAATAGAGAATTTTCCATCGTCTGGAAGTTCTTTTTCGTTGAAGATTTCCTCAATTCGGTTCATGCAGCTGTTCATGACGGTAAGCCGAGTGGCCTGGGTATACAGAGCTTTGACAGGACCAAATAAATCCGACACAAAAAGCATGATACCTACCAGAAAAGTAACGTTCAGCATCGTCTGACTGTTCAGGAAAAAAGACAGAGCTACAACGGCAGCGATCCCCAGCCCATATACGATGTTCAGCCACAGCTGATAGGGAGAGTGGTTTTCCTCAAACTGGATGTTGGTTTCACAGCTTTTCTCAAAATTTTCTGTTAGCTCCTTAGACCTTTCTCCAAGAAGATTATATGTTTTAATGATACCAATACCTTCCACGAAGTCTAATACTGCCTCTGTCAGATTTTCGTTTTGCTCCTGCCGGGTTTTAGAATCTTTGAGAGCTTCCTTTTTCATCCCCTTAGCGATGAGCAGAACAAAGCCAATAATAACGATAGCGGCAAGACCAATCCAAACGTTAAAAAACAGCAAAAAGATGACCATGATGGCCTCAGCAAATAAATAACTCATCATATCTGCTAACGCTGTCATACAATTTTCTTCAATAAACACCATATCAGAAGAAAGTACGGAACTGATTTTTCCAATGTTTCCTTCGGTGAAGTAGCCCATGGGCATCCGGCGCAGGTGGGCACCTAATTCCATACGCATATCGGAGAACACCATAAATCCTGCAGCTGATTGAAGCCGGTCGGCGATATGATGGAACAAAACCTGTAATAGAACACAGACAATCATGGCAATCCCATACCATAAACAGTTTTCTGCTGTGATACTCCCTTCATAAAATCCGGCCAGTGCCAGGAACGCCAATATAATGGGAGCCCTGGCCAGCAAAGATTTCAAAAAGGAGAATACAAAAGCCAACTGAATCCGCCCTTTATATTTTCCAGATACGGCTAGAATCCGTTTCATCAGTTTAATCATTTGCTGTTTTCTCCTTTCATAGTGTTGCTTGCCGTGACACTCCAGACTACACTGCCTTCTGCTGCCTGCCAGAGTTTTGCATATTCGGGGCATCTTGAAAGCAGTTCTTCATGTTTGCCAATTCCTGCAACCTTACCTTTGTCCAGTACACAGATCTGGTCAGCATTGACGATGGAATGGAGCCGGTGGGCAATGACAATTACTGTTTTCCCTTTGATGATTTCGGAGATAGCTGCGTTCATTTTTTCCTCATTTTCTGGGTCCATGAAAGCGGTCGCCTCATCCAAAACCACAATCGGAGCATTTTTTAAAATAGCACGGGCAAGAGAAATACGTTGGCGTTCCCCGCCGGAAAGTTGTTTTCCGCCGTCTCCGGCCATGGTGTGGATGCCTTGGGGAAGTCGGTTAAGAAATCCTCCGCATTGGGCTTTTTTCGCCGCGGATAATACTTCTTCATCGGTTGCATCAGGTTTTCCCAGACGGATATTCTCCAGCAGACTCATGTTAAAAAGAAACTGTTCTTGAGATACATAGGAAATCTGGTCGTTTAAAGACTCCACGCTCATATTCCGCAGGTCCTGACCACCCACTGTAATGCTGCCATCGGTTACGTCGTAGTAGTGGACCAGGAGTTTTGCCAGCGTGGATTTTCCGGAACCAGATTCTCCAACCAAAGCGGTAAGACTACCCTCTGGCACTGTGAGGGAAATGCCATGCAGGACCTCATCTTCTTGATAAGCGAAGCGGACGTTTTCAAAAGCAATGCTGTGATTACTCCCTGTAAATGATGTAGGACCCTGTTTTAAAGCCGGGGCATTCATTAACTGCTCCAAAGCGGTGATTTTGTAGTTGATCTGCGGCAATGTGGACATAAAGCTCAACGCCCGTAAAAGCGGAGCCCCCGCACCGAAGGACATGCACAGTACCAGCGCCAGGTCCGGCAGTGTGGAGGAGCCGGAGAGCACCAAGTAGGCGCCGATAGGAAGGGTAAAAAGAGCAACACAGGGAAGGATACTGTTATATAGGGCCATCCAGGGCCAACAAACTTTGTACCAAGCCAGCGTAAAATCCCGATAGCCCCGCACGTTCTGTTCAAACCGTTTGTAGCTCTCGCCGTCCCGGTTGAACACCTTGACCACTTCCATGCCGTTAATGTATTCCACGATGGTGTTGTTCATCTTCTGGGCGGAAGCATAGTAGGCTCCCATTTTACTGGTGCCGGCTTTATACATGGCTCCCATGGCGATGAGTCCCAAAGGCAGAGCACAAAGCGATAAAAGCGCCAATTTCCAGTCTACAAAAAACATAGCTGTAAAGACGATCAGGGGCACTGCTACGTTTGAAAGTCCTTCCGGCAAGGCGTGGGCCAACAGCAGCTCAATGGAGTCGATGTCGTCTATAAACATCTTTTTGAGGGTTCCTACCCCTTTTTCCTGAATGCTTCCCAAGGGCTGACGCTCCAACTTCTTCTGAAGGAACGAACGCAAATTTTTAAGAGTCTTATAGGCCGCACGGTGGGAGAGAGCAAGGCCTTTGACATAGAGCAAGGCATATAACACTCCGCAACCCCCAATCGCCAACACACGCCAGAAAATATACCAGAACTCCACGGTTTTGTGTAAAAGCAGCGGTTCTATTAGCTGATAGATAAAGAGAAAGGGCAGCACGTTCATGACGATGCCAATGAGCATAACCATCATGGAAGCGTAGGTGGTTTTCCGATATTCACCTGCGTATTCCAATACTTTTTTAAACACAACGATACCTCCTTATACGTTAGTTGTGGCTAACTGTAAATTTTAAAGAGAACCCTCTGTAAAAGAGGGTTTATTCCGGAATACGAAATGCCAGTGCGCCGTGCCAATCGAACAAATGGCAGACAATCCGGCAATGTTCTTCCATCTGCTTCCAAGTAAAATGGTGAATAAAGGGCTCATAGATGGTAGTCCAGAAGGCGGTAAGCAGGATATGTAATTCTTCTGGCCCCACATCTTTACGGCAGAGGTCCCGCCTTTGTGCTTCGGCTAAAAAAGCAGTGGTTGCCTTTGTTAGCGTTGCTACCCAATCATGCTGGAAGTTAGAATACCGGGTGCCCTCTGCACAGGAGAGCAGCAAAACAAAATCGTCGTGACGGTCATAGAGGAACTGAAACCACCACATCATATCCGAACCGTCCATATCCCAGCACTGAATAAGTTCAGAATCAGAGAGTTCTTCGGGTTTACGATTTCCGCGCGCATTTGCCACAGCATACAGTTCTTGTACCGTTTGCTCCACAACAGCACAAAACAGTTCTTCCTTTCCTTTATACCGCTTGTACAGCGCACCAGTGGTAACTCCAGCTCCCTCACAAATCTCTTTCAGAGAGGCCTTTTCAAAGCCTTTTTCCAAGAATTCCTTTCGGGCGCTGGCCCAGATGCGCGGGTCAATAGAATGATCTGGTACTGCCATAAATAGAGCTGCCTCCTTCTTGATAATTAAATTATCGATAATTTGATTATCAGTATAGCATATGATTTTGAATTTGTCAAATGAAAAGAAGTTTAAAAAATCAGAAACTCTTCCAAACAACATGAATTATTTTTAAGAGTTTGTAAGATGCCGGGGAAGTTCTACATTTAGATATTGCATTGGGATAGGAGACATGGGATTTTTATATAAAGAAAACCACTGGCTAGGCGAGTGGATCAAAAGAAGGTGAAAGCCGATGTAGAGCGAATAGAACAGATGCAGGTTCCACTGGCGCATATTATTCCCGAGTTTATTGGGTTGCTCATTATGTCTTTTGGTATGCGGAGCTATGCCACAGAGAGCGCAGGCGCAATGGCGACCAACCAATGGCGTTTTAGACAACAGTATCGGTCAAAAAGCAAGCAATCCTTTTAAGAAAAGGCAGCATAGTTAAAACTATGCTGTTCTTTTTTTGCAGTGTGCTTTAATTTTTGCGCACTTAAGTCAGCGATTTATTAGAAGAAAGTATTGAAATAATTGCGTTTTCTTGCTATACTATTACAATATGTATTTATGCTATTTGGAGGCTGTGTGTATATTTATACATTAGGGCAAAGTGAAAATTGCGAAAAAAAATTCCTTCCTTGCCTTGATACGACCGGGATATATGGAATCCGGCGTGTCCAACCTTGTAGTGGGGATCCACGCCGATGGGTGCCAATCTGGGAATTTTACCGCCTCTTGCAGAGCCGATATGTGGAAAAAGGGGAAAAGCCGCCGCGTATGCGCAGCGTTTGCTTGAAGCTTTGCAAAAACTGATTGATAGTGGGAATATGGGATTTTACGAATCTTGAAAGGAACGAATATAAATATGAAAATCATTGTCGATGCGTTTGGTGGGGACAACGCGCCGTTTGAAATTTTAAAAGGCGCGGAACAGGCTGCGCAGGAGTTGCAATTGGATATTCTTTTGACCGGGGATGAAAAGAGAATTGTTCAAATTGCCAGGGATCAGGAGATTTCTCTTGATCGAATGGAAATTGCACATGCACCCCAGGTTATTACCATGGAAGACGACGCTTCGGCAGTTTTAAAAACAAAAAAGGACTCGTCTATGGCGCGGGGACTTGAGATGCTTGCACAGGGCAAGGGGGACGCCTTTGTTTCCGCAGGCAACAGCGGCGCGCTTGTTGTGGGTGCTACAATGCTTGTAAAACGGATTCAAGGCATTAAACGACCTGCATTTGCACCGATTGTTCCTACAGCCGGCGGGTGCGCAATGCTGATAGACGGCGGCGCCAATGTGGAATGCCGGCCTGAAATGCTTTTACAGTTTGGAATTATGGGCGCCTTATATATGGAAAAGGTCATGGGGATTCAAAACCCCAGGGTTGGCCTTGCCAATTGCGGGACAGAGGCGCATAAGGGCACACAGTTGCAGCATGAAGCGTACGCCCTTTTACAAGCCAGCGGTCTGCATTTTGTTGGAAATATAGAAGGGCGTGATATCCCTCTTGACGGGTGCGATGTGCTGGTGGCAGACGGCTTTACCGGGAATTTGATTATAAAAACCTATGAGGGAGTAGCCATTGCTTTGATGGACAAAATAAAGACGATGTTTGGGAAAAATATAAAAACAAAGCTTGCAGCCGCCATGGTTTTGTCTGATTTAAAAAAGATGAAAAAAGAATTTGACTATAACGAATATGGCGGATCTCCCATTATGGGCGTTGCAAAACCTGTGTTTAAAGCACATGGGAGCGCAAAAGCCAAAACGATAAAAAGCGCTTTGCGCCTTACAAAGCAATATGTGCAGGGAAATGTTACACAGGAAATTGCAGACAGTATACAAGTGTAAAAAATGGGGGAAAAAAGATGGAAAAACTACAGCAGGAATTACAATACAGGTTTCAGGACAAAAACCTGCTTTATACCGCGCTTACGCATTCCTCCTATGCAAACGAGTCCAGAAATAAAATAAAATGCAATGAACGTCTGGAGTTTTTAGGCGATGCGGTTTTAAGTATTATTGTATCGGACTATATCTTTAAAAATCGTCCGGATCTGCCTGAAGGCGATCTGACAAAGCTGCGCGCGTCTTTGGTGTGTGAAAAATCGCTTGCCGGATATGCGCGCTCTATCCATTTGGGCGATTTTTTGCAGTTGAGCCGCGGAGAACGTCATAATGGCGGAGGAGAACGCCCGTCTATTCTGGCCGATGCGTTTGAAGCGCTTATTGCCGCTATTTACCTTGACGGCGGCATGGAAAAAGCAAGGACGTTTGTATTGCGCTTTGTTATACCGGATATTAAAAGCCCAAAGCCCAAAAATTTTAAGGATTATAAAACAAGTTTACAGGAAATTGTTCAGAAAAATCCAGAAGAACGCTTGGAATATGTGTTGGTAGGCGAGAGCGGGCCGGATCATAGCAAGCATTTTGTTGTGGAAGTGCATTTAAACAGCAATGTAATTGGCAAAGGCGGCGGAAAAAGCAAAAAAGAAGCAGAACAACAGGCGGCCAGGGAAGCATTGGAGCTGATGGGATATTGAAACATGCAAACGTTGCATTGTTCGTACCGCATAGCGGCTGTAGGCATATGTGCAGCTTTTGCGACCAAAAGAGCATTACAGGGCAGCATTGCCGCTTAACGGCACAGCAGGTAAAAGATGCGGCGGAAACAGCACTGCGCACCTTACACAACGCCGCGCAGAATGCAGAAATAGCGTTTTTCGGCGGCAGCTTTACAGCGATAGACAGGCAATACATGCTCTCGTTGTTGCAGGCGGCTTATCCATATGTAGAAAAAGGCCAAGTATCCGGTATACGGGTCTCTACCCGGCCTGACGCTATTGATTGGGAAGTACTACAGCTTTTAAAACAGTACGGCGTTACCTCAGTAGAGCTTGGCGCGCAAAGCATGGACGACGGTGTTCTTTCTGCAAACGGCAGAGGGCACAGTGCGCAGGATGTGGAAAAAGCTTCTGCATTGATCCGTAAAGCGGGGGTTTCATTAGGCCTGCAGATGATGACGGGCCTTTACAAGAGCAGCGAAGCGCTTGACATGTATACAGCGAAGAAAATATGCGCAATATGTCCCCAAACTGTACGCGTGTATCCAACACTTGTTCTGCGCGGCACTCGCCTGGCGCAGTTGTATACCGATGGATTGTATGCACCACCTTCGCTGGAAAGTACAGTGGCGCTGTGTACGCAGTTGCTTTCACTTTTTGAAGGCGAGGGGATCCGTGTGATCCGTCTGGGGCTGCACAGCAGTGAAGGCCTGCGCAGCGCTTATGTGGCGGGTCCTTTTCATCCTGCGCTGCGTCAGCTTTGCCAAAGCAGACAGATATTATGCCATGTTTTGGAGCAAATTAAAAAAAAGCAATTTCCATGCGGGCCGCTTGTGCTGCATGTGCATCCCAAAACGCTTTCAAAGCTGACAGGACAGAAAAAAAGCAATTTACGGGAACTTGCACGGCGCGGGTACCCGGCGCAGGTGTACCAGGATGAAATGCTTGCGGAAGATGTGATTGAAATAGAACCGGGAAAATAAAGGCCGTTTACTTTGCATGCAACCTGTATTTTTCTGTGTGCATAGACGACAGTTTTAAGCATACGCCCGCTGGGCGCGTGCTACAGCCAAAAGCAGGGGGTGTTTTTAGCCTTTGCTTGAAAAGGAACAAGAGGTGAGATTGTGCTTTTAAAATCGCTTGAAATACAGGGCTTTAAAACGTTTCCGGACAAGACAAAGCTTTCGTTTGACAAAGGAATTACCTCTATTGTAGGGCCAAATGGTTCCGGTAAAAGCAACATCAGCGATGCAATTCGGTGGGTTTTGGGTGAGCAGTCGCCGAAATCTCTTCGTTGCTCTAAAATGGAAGATGTTGTATTTAACGGAACGGATAGCAGGAAAAAACAGGGCTATGCCGAGGTTACTTTGACAATTGAAAATAAAGACCGGGCGCTGCCTTTTAATGGGGATGAAGTTTCCGTCACACGCCGCTATTACCGTAGCGGCGACAGTGAATATCTTATTAACAAGGCCGCGGTCCGGTTAAAGGATATTCACGAGCTGTTTATGGATACTGGTCTTGGGCGGGATGGATATTCTATGATTGGTCAGGGGAAAATTGACAGCATTGTGGCCTCTAAAAGCGAAGACAGAAGAGAAATCTTTGAAGAGGCAGCGGGAATTTCCCGTTATCGTTATAGAAAAATAGAGGCAGAACGCAAACTGAAAGGTACAGAAGAAAACCTGTTGCGGCTGCGCGACATTTTACAGGAACTGGAAGATCGTGTAGAACCTCTTTCCATCCAGGCAAAAAAGGCGGAAGCTTTTTTGAAATACGCAAAAGAAAAAAGGGAACTGGAGATTGGAATTTGGCTGGACACGCTTGAAAAATCCGCAGGTGTTTTGCGTGAGCAGGAGGAAAAAATCTCTATTGCTAAAAACCAGCATGAACGCACACAGGAGGAAATAGATAAGATCGGCGAAGAAACAGAGGCCATTTTTTTACAAAGCGGCCAGCAGTCAGCAAAGATTGACGCTGTGCGCCGGGAAATTTCTGCGCTGGAGGAGCAATCTGCGCAAAAACACGCGCTGGTTTCTGTTTTGGAAAATGATATTGTACATAATAATGAAACCATCAAGAGGATGGAAGCCGAAATTGCACAGGTGGACTCCACCTCGGTACACATAGAAAAAGAAATTGAAGAAAAAAAAGCAGCGGTTGCCCAGCACCAGGAGGAAATCTCCTTACTTGAAAAGGAATACGACGCATGTCAGGACGCACTCAATGAAGTCAATTTGACCGCCAGCCGCAGTTCCGACATGTTGCAGGAGGTTGCTTTAACACTTACCGGTCTCAGCGCGCAGGCGGCAGATATTAAAGCGTCCCAAATGACAAGCCAGTCTTCTTTAAGTGAGCTTAAGGCGCGGACGGAAACTTTGGCTGCATCAAAAGAGGACAGGCAGAATACAATCAAAGAGCTTTCTGACCTTTTAAAACATTATCAAGACCGGCAAAAGCAGTATGAACAAAGGGCCCGGATGCTGCAAAACGCTGTTCATGGCTGCGAGCTTAAACTCAAGGGGAAAACAGACAAATGCGACGCTCTCAAGCAGCAGGCGGACCAATTGCTGCTGGACGCACAGGAGCGAAGCCGCCGGACAAAAATTTTAGAGGACCTGGAACACAACATGGAGGGCTTTCACCACAGTGTAAAGGCAGTTATGAAGGAAGCGCAGCGCGGAACGCTTAAGGGAATGCACGGCCCTGTTTCCAGAATTATTCAGGTACCGGCGCAGTATACCGTAGCTATAGAAACGGCGTTGGGTTCTGCCATGCAAAATGTTGTGACCGGCACAGAGGAAGACGCAAAACAGGCAATTGCCATGCTAAAGCAGCGCGACGGCGGGCGCGCAACCTTTTTGCCTTTGACGACCATTAAAGGAAACCGCCTGCGCGAAAACGGGATGGAAAGCTGCACCGGGTTTATTGGGATTGCCTGCGACCTTTGTACCTGTAAAGCGCAATATGTGGGCATTTTGCACGCTTTGCTCGGCAGGATTGCGGTGGCGGAAGACCTTAACAGCGCTGTGGCAATTGCAAAACGTTTTCAATACCGCTTTAAAGTGGTCACGCTTGACGGACAGGTAATCAATGCCGGCGGTTCGCTGACCGGCGGCTCGCTTGCCAGAAAATCGGGTCTGTTGAGCCGGGTAAATGAGATTGAAAAAAGCAGGCGGATTGCACAGGAACTTTCTGAAAAAGCAAAAACAGCGCAGCAGGCCTTTGAGGCCGCGCAGGCGGAAATTGGCGCGGCGGAAGCGGAATTGCTTGGAATACGGGCGGAATATTCCGGTATACAGGAAACATGCATACGCAACGATGCAGAAACCAAAAGCTGCGAAACGGAGCTTCAAAGCGTTCAAAAAGCGTTGGAAGCCGTTTGTGCGGAACATACTGCATGTACAGATCGGGCCGTGCAATTGGAAAATGCCATACGGCAGGCACAGGAAGCGCTTGTGCAGGTACAGCAGAAGATTACCGCCGCAGAAAAGCAGTCGAAAGATATTACCGGAAACCGTGAGGAGCTGACAGAACAAAGAGAGGCCTTTGCGCAAAAACTGCAGGATTTCCGCTTGCAAATTGTTGCGGCGCAAAAGGATATCGAGGCGTTGCAAGGGCAGATTCATCTGGCGGCCAATACGGGCAATACGCAGCAGGCGCGTAAAAACAGCTTGCATGAGGAAATGATGCACCTGGACCTGAAAAACCAGCAAATTGCTCAGCAGATTCAAATACTTACAACCGAAATACAAGGCGCGCAGGCAAGCGTTCAGGCGGCGCAGACGGAAATGGAAGCACTGTATCAGGCGCGTTCGGACCTTGAAAAACACTCTGCGTCTTTAAGGCAGATGGAAAGGGAAAAAAACAATGAGCGTGAACTCTCCGGCAGAGAGCTTGCAAGGCTTGAGGAGCGAAAGATCAATTTACAAAAGCAGTACGACGATATTATCGCAAAGCTTTGGGAAGAATATGAATTGACCAGAAGAGAAGCAGAAGCGACGGTCAGCCCATTGGAAAATGTAGCGGAAGCCAGAAAACGGCTCAATGAGTTGAAAGCAAAGATAAAAGCTCTTGGTAACGTTAATGTGGCGGCAATTGAAGAATATAAAGAGGTTGCGCAGCGTTATGAATTTATGAAGAAACAGACGGGTGATGTGGAAAAATCAAGAACAGAAATTTTGCACCTGATCGGTGACCTTACAAAGCAAATGAAAGAAATTTTTGTCGAGCGTTTTTTGCAAATCAACGAAAATTTTACAAAGACGTTTAAAGAGCTTTTTGGCGGAGGCAAAGCGCGCCTGGAGCTGACAGACCCGGAAGATATTTTGCAAAGCGGGATAGACATCGTCGTGCACCCGCCGGGGAAAATTGTGGTGCATCTGGAAGCGCTTTCGGGCGGGGAAAAAGCCCTTGTTGCAATTGCGCTTTATTTTGCTATAATGAAAGTAAGCCCAGCGCCGTTTTGCGTGATGGACGAAATTGAGGCGGCGCTTGACGAGGTAAATGTAGACCGGTTTGCTTCTTATTTGCGACATATGAACGACAAAACGCAGTTTATTTTGATAACACACAGAAGAGGGACGATGGAGGAAGCCGACGTACTGTACGGCGTTACCATGCAGGATGAAGGCGTGTCCAAGCTGTTATCGCTGCGAGCCAGTGAAGCTGCAGAAAAGCTGAATATGAAAACCGGTTGACCTTCAATATAACCGGATAAAGGATGGATACACAATGGGATTTTTCAGTAAAATAAAAGAAGGCTTGAAGAAAACAAGAGACAGTGTGGTTGGCCAAATTGACTCTATGCTCAAGTCTTTTACAAAAATAGACGAAACGCTTTTTGAAGAATTGGAAGAACTTTTGGTCATGGGCGATGTAGGTGTTCATACATCCCAGCGTATTACACAACAACTGCGTGAGCGTGTGAAAAAGGAGGGGGTAACAGACCCTTCGGAAATACACAGACTGCTTGAGGAAACGGTTGCAGAAATACTTTCCGGCGGGCAAGCGCTTAAGCTCGCAACAAAGCCTTCTGTTGTCCTGGTGATCGGCGTAAACGGCGTTGGAAAAACCACCACCATTGGAAAGCTTGCACATCAGCTGAAAAGTGATGGAAAAAAGGTTGTGCTTGCCGCGGCAGACACCTTTCGCGCCGCGGCCATTGACCAGCTGCAAATCTGGGCGCAGCGCAGCGGCTGTGATATTGTAAAGCAAAGCGAGGGTTCCGACCCGGCGGCGGTTGTTTTTGACGCGATCTCCTCTGCAAAGGCAAAGGGGATGGATGTGATTATTTGCGATACTGCCGGCCGTTTGCATAACAAGAAGCATTTGATGGACGAGCTTGCAAAAATAAGCAGAATTATTGACAGGGAGCTGCCTGACGCCAATAAGGAGATTTTGCTTGTGCTGGATGCAACAACAGGGCAAAATGCGGTTAACCAGGCAAGAGAATTTAAAAACGCAGCGGGCATTACAGGCATTGTGCTGACAAAGCTTGACGGTACGGCCAAAGGCGGTGTTGTACTTGCAATCCGGGAAGAGCTGGATGTTCCCGTAAAGTATATTGGCGTGGGCGAACAGATCGACGATCTGCAGCCGTTTGACGCAGATGATTTTGCAAAAGCGCTGTTTGCCCGTGGAAACGATAGATAGCATAACAGGAGTTGTAGGATGGAAACGTTTCTGATCGCTTCAAATAACCCTAAAAAATTAAAAGAGCTTTCAAGAATTTTAAGCCCGCTTAATATTTGTGCAAAGACGGCGCTTCAGGCTGGTTTTACTTTGCCGGAGGTTGCAGAAACAGGGGCGACTTTTGCTCAGAATGCAAAACTTAAAGCGCAGTCTGCGTATAATCTGACCGGTATGCCGAGCGTTGCGGATGATTCCGGTCTGGTAGTGGATGCATTGAACGGGCAGCCTGGCATATATTCCGCACGTTATGCAGGGGAAAAGGCAACAGATGCTCAAAACATGGAAAAGCTGCTAAAAGAGCTTGTAAAGCTCCCCATGGAACAGCGTACCGCCCGCTTTGTCTGTTCGGTTTGCTGTATTCTGCATGATCAAACAGTTTTGGAGGTTTCCGGCGAATGCAAAGGGCATATTGCGTTTGCGCCTGTGGGAAACGGTGGCTTTGGGTACGACCCGATATTCCTTATAAAAGACGGCAGAAGTTTTGCGCAGCTTTCAGCGTCTGAAAAAGACGCAATCAGCCATAGAGGTAACGCGCTGCGAAAACTGGAGGAAGCGCTGAAGAAATATTATAAATAATGGGGGGATATGTGTGCTGACAAGTAAGCAGAGAGCATATTTGCGTTCGCTTGCCAATCCAATTGATACAATACTGATGGTAGGAAAAGGCGGGATGAGCGGACAGATCATAAAACAGGCTGACGACGCGCTCACAGCCAGGGAATTGATTAAAGGCAAGGTGCTGGACACGGCGGATGTTTCGCCGCGGGAGGCGGCCAATGCCATTGCGCAGGAGCTTCAGGCGGACGTTGTACAGGTGATCGGTACGAAATTTGTCTTATACCGCAGGAATGGCAAAGAGCCTAAAATTACGCTGCCATCCGGAGAAAAAGCATGCAATGTGTAAAGGCGTTACAAAGGGTGGCTATGCTCGGCGGCAGTTTTAATCCGCCGCATTTGGGCCATATCCGCCTGGCGCGAACGTTTATTACGGCGCTTCATTTGGATCTTGTGCTTTTTATACCGGCCTGTATACCGCCGCACAAATCCAGCCGGGGCATGGCGTCTGCTGAAGACCGCTACAATATGTGCCGCGTTTTAATTGAAAAGAACGACAGAATACAGGTGTCGGATATGGAAATCCGGCGCGGCGGTGCAAGCTACACGGCAGACACGCTGCAAACGCTTCGGAGCACCTGCCCAAATGCGGCGCTTTATCTGATTGTAGGGGCGGATATGTTTCAGACTCTGCAAAACTGGAAGGATCCACAGCGCATTTTTTCGCTGGCGCAAATTTGTACGGTTCCGCGGAACACTACGGATGCAAACGCGCTCAGGGAACAGGCACGCCATTTGGAAAAAATGGGAGCACGCTGCATTGTGCAGGATATTCCGGTAATGCAGGTGTCTTCCACACAGGTCAGGGACGCATTGAAAAACGGCGGGGATGTGGCCGCGCTGACAGGCCGTGGCGTTGCGCATTATATACGTGAAAACGGCCTTTATAAGGAGTGATTGCTATGTTGAATCGGGAATACATGGCGCTGATAGAAAAGCGAATGAGCGAAAAGCGGTATTTGCATTCGCTCAACGTAGCAAAAGAAGCAGCCCGGCTTTCCGCTCTTTACGGAGCAGATTCCGCTAAAGCAGAGCTTGCAGGGCTTTTGCATGACATTACAAAAGAAACGCCGCCCGATGAGCAGTTGCAAATTATGCGCCGTTCTGGTATAATGCTTTCCGTTGTTGAACAGAACTCTCAAAAACTTTGGCATGCAATTTCCGGGGCAGCATATATATGCGATACGCTGCATATTGAAGATCCGGATATTTTAAACGCCGTGCGCTATCATACAACAGGCAGGGCGGGAATGTCCCTGTTGGAAAAGGTGATTTTTGTTGCGGATTTTACGGGGGCGGAGCGTTGCTATGATGGGGTAGAGATCATGCGGGAAAAAGCGGGGCGTTCCCTTGAGGAAGCCATGTTGTTTGGTCTTTCTTTTTCCATAGCGGATCTTGCAAGACGCGCGCTTGCCATTGATCCGAACACATTGGCGGCGTACAATCAGATTTTAACAGAAAATAAAAAGCACGATCAATAACAGAGGTGAAGGAAGTTTGACGTCATTACAAACAGCTAAGTTTGCCGCTAAGGCGCTTGACAGCAAGAAGGGTAGGGACATCCGGGTTATCCGGATTAACGATGTATCTATTCTTGCAGACTATATGGTAATTGCCACCGGCAACAGCAGCACGCAGGTGAAGGCGTTGTCGGAAGAGGTAGAAGAAAAATTGGACCAGGAAGGCGTTTCTGTAAGCCATATTGAGGGCCACCGTTCCAATACCTGGATTCTTTTAGATTATGTGGATGTAATTGTCCATGTTTTTTCCGATGAAGCAAGGCAGTATTATGATCTGGAACGTCTTTGGCAGGACGGGGAAATTTTGGATATAGAGCAAATTTTAAAATAAAATGTGTTGCATGCAAAAGCTGCGTGGTTATTTTTTATAAAGTTGCAGGAGGTATTGGTTTTGAAGTACGACCATAAATCGATAGAACCAAAATGGCAAAAAATATGGGAAGAAGCGGGTGTGTTTCATGCGCAGCGTGATTCTGACAAAGAAAAATTCTTTGCGCTGATAGAATTTCCCTATCCTTCGGGGCAGGGCCTGCACGTAGGGCATCCCCGCCCATATACTGCACTGGATACAGTTGCACGCAAGCGCAGAATGCAGGGATATAACGTGTTATACCCAATTGGATGGGACGCATTCGGCCTTCCTACCGAAAATTATGCAATTAAAAACCATATTCATCCTGAAATTGTGACAAAGCAGAATATTGCACATTTCAAGCAGCAAATTCAGGCGCTGGGTATTTCTTTTGATTGGAGCAGGGAAATCAATACGACAGATCCTGCGTATTACAAATGGACGCAGTGGATTTTTTTGCAGCTTTTTAAACACGGTCTGGCTTATAAAAAAGAAATGGCAGTAAACTGGTGCACCTCCTGCAAATGTGTTCTTGCAAATGAAGAAGTGGTAAACGGCGTATGCGAGCGCTGTAACAGCGAGGTAGTGCGAAAAGTAAAATCGCAGTGGATGCTTAAAATTACACAATACGCAGACCGTTTGATAGAAGATCTGGATCTGGTTGACTACCCGGAGCGCGTTAAAGCGCAGCAAAGGAACTGGATTGGACGTTCAACAGGCGCGGAGGTGGATTTTGACACAACCACCGGCGATAAACTGACCGTTTATACAACAAGACCCGACACACTTTTTGGCGCAACCTATATGGTTGTCTCTCCGGAACATCCATTTCTGGAAAAATGGAGCGGCCTTCTTTCCAATATGGACGAGGTCCGTGCTTATCAGTTGGCCGCGTCCCGAAAATCCGATTTTGAGAGAACGGAGGTTGCAAAAGAGAAAACAGGCGTGCGCCTGCAGGGCGTTATGGCAATTAACCCCGTTAATGAAAAAGAGATTCCCATATTTATATCGGACTATGTGCTTGTTTCTTATGGCACAGGAGCGATTATGGCTGTTCCGGCGCACGATACGCGCGACTGGGAATTTGCCAAAAAATTTGGCCTGCCGGTCGTGGAGGTCGTTTTGGGCGGAGATGTTGAAAAAGAAGCTTTTACCGACTGCAGCACAGGCACACTGGTTAATTCCGGCCTGTTAAACGGACTTACCGTAGAAGCCGCTAAGGAAAAAATTGTAAGCTGGCTTTCTGAAAAAGGAAGGGGCAGGGCAAAGGTAAACTTTAAACTACGCGACTGGGTATTTTCCCGGCAGCGCTACTGGGGCGAGCCGATCCCGATTGTTCATTGCGAAAAATGCGGCTATGTACCCATTCCGGAAAGCGATCTTCCGCTTAAGCTTCCCATGGTAGAATCTTATGAACCGACAGAAAACGGGGAATCTCCGCTTGCCAATATTACCGAGTGGGTAGAAACGACTTGCCCAAAATGCGGCGGCAAAGCGCGCCGCGAAACAGATACCATGCCCCAGTGGGCAGGCTCTTCCTGGTATTATTTGCGCTATATGGATCCGCATAACACACAGGCTTTAGCGGATAAAGAGGCAATTGCGTATTGGAGCCCGGTGGATTGGTATAACGGCGGAATGGAGCATACAACACTGCATTTGCTTTATAGTCGTTTTTGGCATAAATTTTTGTATGATATTGGCGTGGTTCCCACAAAAGAGCCTTATGCAAAACGCACAAGCCATGGTATGATTTTAGGGGAAAACGGCGAAAAAATGAGTAAATCCAGAGGAAACGTGGTAAATCCCGACGATATTGTAAACGAGTACGGTGCAGACACCATGCGCATGTACGAAATGTTTATCGGAGACTTTGAAAAAGCGGCGCCCTGGAGCCCTTCCAGCATTAGAGGCTGCAGAAGGTTTATAGAGCGTTACTGGAATTTGCAAACGATTCTGTGCCAGGGGGATTCCATTACCCCGGCGCTGGAAGGCGCTTTCCATAAGACTATTAAAAAGGTCGGAGAAGATATTGAAAACATTAAATTTAATACAGCCATCGCAGCACTGATGGCCCTGATCAACGATATTTCAGACGCAGGCTCCATTACCAGGGAAGAACTTCGTATTTTTACAATTCTGCTCAACCCGTTTGCACCGCATGTTACGGAAGAAATGTGGCAGACATGCGCTCTGGGAAGCGGGCTTGTGGCGCAGCAACAATGGCCGCAGTATGATGGAGAAAAGTGTAAAGAAGACACGGTGGAAATTGCCGTGCAGATAAGCGGTAAGCTGCGCGCGCGCGTTTGTATTGCCGCAGATGCAGACCAGGCAACGGCGTTAGCCGCTGCCAAAGCACAGCCTAAAATTGCAGCCGCGCTGGAAAACCGCCAGGTTATTAAAGAGATTTATGTCAAGGGAAAGCTTGTAAATATTGTTGTAAAATAGTTTTTTGATGATTGCGTCGAAAAATATACATAAGACTTGACATTTGGAAATTGTTTATTGTATAATAGTTTGCGCAATTGTATGCAATTAACCCCTGCCTTATGGCGGATGGGAGGGAAAATAGATGTCTGAAGTCAGAATCAAGGATAACGAATCACTTGAAAGCGCTTTAAGAAGGTTTAAAAAGCAATGCGCAAGAGCAGGCGTTATCGCTGAAGTACGCAAAAGAGAAGCTTATGAAAAGCCCTCTGTACGGCGTAAAAAGAAGTCTGAAGCGGCTCGTAAGCGTAAATTCAAGTAAGAGTGTACTTAGTTTATCTGTGTTTCCATGATTGTACATGCAAAAAGCGGGCAGGCTTCTGCCCGCTTTTTTTCAGTATGACGGGCATGCCTGTGTTCTGTGGTGAAAGTCCACATAGGCGTAGCTACCGACGAACTTTATAGCGACTCCCAAGGTTTGCGCCGCGAGGTACAGACAAGAAGAAGGGATAGCAAAATCGTAGCCCTACGGACAGAAACTTGATATTAAGGCGTTTATGGCGGGTGAGTTGACTGAAAACAACAAAGCCCAAAAGGTAGCCGTAACCCATAGGCGTAAATCAAGAGGGAAGACGAGGAAAGAATACGGACTTATCCCGTGAGGTCTCACAGGCGGTTTCATCAGCCGTAGTAACAACGAACTGTGAGAAGTCAGCAGAAGCCATAGTAGGAGAAATTCGAAGGGCTGAACAATGTAACCGTGCAGACGAATGTATGTACCTGTGAATATCTGACAAGCGGATGTAGGCGAAACGTATATGAGCCGTAAACGCACAACATAAGACTTATCGCAGGGAGCGGAAAAGACGCATATCACAAGACCAAGTAAACTAAAATATCTTGGATTTGGATTCTATAAGGATTCCAAAACAAAGGGATGGAAATGCAGACCGCATAAAGATTCGGTGCAGAAGTTTAAAAGGAAGCTAAAGGCCCTCACAAACAGAAGCCGGAGTATGGCTTTTGCAGTAAGGATACAGCAACTGAACTGGGTAATACGGGGATGGATAAATTACTTTGCATTAGGCGCAATGAAAACAGCAATGAATGACATAGACGCACATTTGCGTACAAGGCTGCGTGTAATTATCTGGAAACAATGGAAAGTACCGGGCAAACGGCAATGGTTGACACAGGAGATGTTCATGCTCTGATGATTGGTGCGGCAGGCGTCGGTAAGACTGCCTATTGGCTCTATCCGTGTATTGAATATGCCTGTGCTACGGGTATGTCATTCTTATCAACCGACACGAAAGGTGACATCGTGAGAAACTACGGAACGATTGCAGAAAAGTATTACGGCTACAAAATTTCTGTTATTGATTTGCGTAACCCCACACGCTCTCACGGAAATAATCTTTGCACCTCGTGAACAAATATATGGACTTATACAAAGCCGAACCCGAACAGCTTGTTTACAAGGCAAGAGCCGAAAAATACGCAAAAATCATTTCAAAAACGATTATTCTTTCCGGTATGGACTCGGTTTCATTCGGACAGAACGCTTACTTCTATGATGCCGCAGAGGGACTTCTTACAGCAACAATATTACTCGTTGCAGAGTTCTGCGAACCCGAAGAAAGGCATATTGTTTCCGTGTTCAAAATTATTCAGGAATTACTCGCACCGACTAACAAGAAAGGTAAAAATCAGTTTCAGCTTTTAATGGACTATCTCCTTGACGACCACAAAACAAAATGGTTTGCAAGAGCCGCACTAAACACAGCCGAACAGAGTATGTCAAGCGTTATGAGTACGGCTCTTTCAAGGCTCAATGCTTTTCTCGACAGCGAGTTAGAGCAGATTTTGTGCTTTGATACGGAAATAGACGCGGAGCGCTTCTGCAAGGAAAAGTGCGCAATCTTCGTTGTAATGCCCGAGGAAAATCCAAATACCTTCTTTATGGTTTCGCTGATTATCCAACAGCTTTACAGAGAAATTCTTTCAGTCGCTGATGAAAACGGCGGTGTACTGAAAAACCGCTGTGTGTTCTTCTGCGATGAATTTGGAACCTTGCCAAAGATTGACTCAGCCGAAATGATGTTTTCTGCTTCCCGTTCAAGGCGTTTGCAGATAGTTCCGATAATCCAATCCTTTGCACAGCTTGAACGCAACTACGGCAAAGAGGGTGCAGATGTTATCATAGGCAACACACAGCTCACAATCTTTGGCGGCTTTGCTCCTAACAGCACAAGTGCGGAAGATATTGTTGATACAGAAGAGCTAATATCTGAACAGCAAAATGATCCAACAAAAGAACCCGAAAATTCAAATGTTGAACAGAATACAGACAAGCAAAGAAGAGTAGTCATCAGAACCGAAAGACTACCTCAGGAGGATAACAGCAATGAGTAGATTAACTTTTCTCTATCAAATGGACTTACCGCACAGAGCCGTAGCCGTATATACCTACCTCCACAATCGAGCAAACAAAAACGGTGAATGCTGGCCCTCCGTAAATACAATAGCAGGCGACATAAAGCTGTCGCCTGCCACAGTAAGAAGGGCTATTAAAGATTTAAGAAATTCAGGATTAATCGAAACCCATCAACGCTACCGTGACCACGGAGGTAAGAGCAATTTGCTGTTCAAAGTTATAAATATTTTTTGATATAAGTGAATTTTCATAAATTTTTATAATAAGCATAAGTCGATGCTTATTGTAAATTCTTTATTAATACAAGATAAGTTTACTTTTCCTTCATATTTTTTTGTAACTCGCTTTATAGAAAGCAATCCAAATCCGTGGTTTTTTTTATCTTCCTTAGAAGTGTGAATAGTGTTGTTATGTATAGAAATATCTTTGCATACAGGATTTGTTATAGTTAGAAACATAAAACCTCCATTACACTCGCAATTGATTTGGATTGCTTTACTTTCAGATGGTTTAATTTTTTCACATGCTTCTATCGCATTATCTAAAGCATTGCCAAAAATCACACATAAATCAGTGGGATTAATTTTATTTGAAATAGCTCCTTGAAAAAATAATTGGGTATTATAAGCGTTAGCTTTCTCCTGTTTATCTGTCAACAATGCATCAACTATATTATTTCCTGTATCAAATTTACATATACTTATTGCTGAGAGTAATTGGTTATCGCAATAATCCAACATATTCAAGGCACCTTTATTTTTGCCTTCTTTAATTAATTCAGAGATTCCAATCTTCATATTATTATAATCATGGCGGAATTGTCTTAATTCAAAATTTGATTTTGCTAAAGATGCATAATAATCGGCTTGAACTTGGAACTGATTTTCTAAATTTTCAGATTGCTTCATATAATAGTTTTTAGTATATGAATTAATGTTTAAAATAGGAAATGCAGCACCTACTATTATAATAAATACTGAGATTGTAATTTTTAAAATAGTATTCCATTTATATATGTTGATGAAATTGGAAGCTTCTGAAATTATCGTTAATAAGAAAGCACTTGTAATTAGAAAAAGAAAAGTTAAGATTTTTACTTTTTTAGATATTAGATCAAGGCATTGTTGAATTTCAGAATGCTTTATTTTTATAATAATAGTAAATCCAATAGTAAAAAATATATTAAGTATAAAACCAAGTATTGTCTTAAATGTATAGCTTCCCGACTGATTCAAAATGAAAGTGATAGTTGATGTAACAATTATATCCATTGAATATAAAAGCAAAAATAAAATTACTATTGTTGAAAACTTGGAATTCTTAAAAATAAATTTAGATGACAGTAAAAATAAAAATATTATAAAAAAAGATATAAAATTGGTAGTATCTTTGGTAATTAGGTAGTTTAATACCGTAAGAATAGAATACAATACCGGAATAATTAAAAGCCATAATTTTTTCTTAAAAATATAGTTCCTTACATAGTGTAACGTTATACAAATACATATGTAATACATAATTGTTTCAATAATAATAAACGCAAACATAATTATACCCTTGTATTAAAATGCTTAATAAAATCTTTGTATGCTTTTTTAAAGTCACTCATCCTGTTTCTGCTTATTTTTGCTTTTTCTCCATTATTGAGAGTAATAAAGTCATCCTTAATTGATACTATGCAGTAGAGATTTATTGCATAAGATTTATGAGTTCTAAAAAAACAATGCTGTGGAAGTAATTTCAACACACCGGCTAACGTTTTTGAACTTTGGACAGTATTATCAATAGTTCTTATGTTACAGTATTTCCCCGAACCCTCTAAATATATAATATCTTCAGAACTAATAACTATTTGTTCCCCATACACATTTACTACAATAGGTGAAAACATTTTCTTATCTTTAATAAAACAGTCAATATCGTTAGATAATTTATTAGTATCTAAAGGCTTAATTAAAAATCTATATGTATTCACCTCAAAGGATTCAATCATAAATTCAGGAAAGCTTGTTATGAATATTATACTGCATATATTTTTACGAGCTCTTAAAATGCGTGCAGTTTCCATTCCATTTAAATTAGGCATTTGATAGTCTAAAAAAACAAGATCATATGATTTGTTGCAATTTAACAGAGAATTACCGTCCTCAAATTCTAAAATGTCTATGTGTATTCTATGTTCTTTTTTGTAATCAAGAAGAAATGTTTTTAGTTTTGTTCTAAATATTTCATCATCATCGCATATAGCGGCAATCATAGTCTATAACCTCACATAACTCCTATTTTTATGCCAATAACTCCAAGATATATGTAAATTCGACCCCTATTATTTTATAAAATAAAATAAGGAGGTTCGTATCGTGTACATGTATTTTGTGAAATTTTTACATTGGCTTTGTGGCTAAAAACGAAGTGATCAATAATAAACTACATATTAAGATCTAACGAATCAAATTGTTCATTTGCACATTTAAGAAGATTTAATAAAAAGTTCTTTTGTTGTGGTGACCAGTTATTGATCACTTCTAAAAATTCTGAATTTCCATAATTATTGGTTTTATCACTTGAATCGGATAAAAGTAAAGCTAAGTTAATATCTAACGTTTCAGCAATCTGATTTAAACGAAATAATGAAATTTTTACCTTTCCACATTCAACTTGGCTTACATAACTTTCTGAGATGTCTAATGTTTCTGCTAAAGTTGCTTGTGTATAGTGCCTTCTTTTTCTATAAAATGCAATTCTTCTACCAATAGCCTTATAATCTAACATTATTATCACCTGAATTAAGTATAATAGCTATTACTTAATATGTAAATAAATTTATAGATTATTACTTAATTTATAATTGTGTATTTTCTGGATAGATGATATAATAAGGTTAAAAGTTTGAAAGATTCACTAATAAAAGTCAAGACCAAAATTGACAAAAATAAAAATTCCAATTAGCAGAAGCCATCATGTAAACTTTGTAGGGTTTTCCCTCAGCTAATTGCTTGTCCATGTACTGATATTCAGGTTCATCCAAAGGTTTCTGGCAGAATAACACTCATAATGAAAAAGATAATTCTGCACAATGATGAAGAGCCTATCTTAGAAATGCTGTGGCTTCTGACATTTCCAATCTCAGCTATAAACTGGGGACTGAGGCTCGGACCGACACCAAACATCTGCATGACTATAGGGTATTCGGGGAACATTTTCGCAAGAGTTTGCATCTGCTGTTGGAGTACAGCTAATGTCTTGGATATGGATTTCAACTGAGTTACCGTCTGTTTTATAATAAATGCTGTGGCATCTGTATTAGGAATTATGCAGGCATGACCACAGGCAGAAGAATAGATATCCAATGCCTTATCTTCGCTGAAATTATAGCCGTGCTTTTTTGCACCGCTTCTGGTATGTCTTAGAAAACGCAGCTGTGGCAAAAAACACAGACACCATGGCAAATGCCAGAAAGTTTCTATGAAGTCTAGTCACTTTTCGCTTACGTCAGACCGTCTGGGGGTGCAAAACATGTTGTTTACATATGGAAAAGTAACATCCCGATGCGCAATGTTTATTATTCATCATCGTCCCAATCTGCTGTAGTTGTGAATTAGCATGGGAAGCATGGGATTGATTACGAAACCATAAATACCAGTATTATGGAGCATCTAGGCATCAGGTAAGTGATAGTTGTTGGTAGATTCCATGACCATACGAGTTTCACCGTCTAGGCTTTGGATCACTCTTGCAAGGTCGATCAGTTAACTGTCGGTGTGATTTACTCCAAAGGGTTTAATCACCGTATTCTTAATAGGGGCACATAACTACAATCATGCGTTTTCCTTTGGAAACATCGATGCCAACGGCGTTCATTGTCGTTCAAAAATCGTGCAACTGGAATCCATATTTCTCTCGTTGCCGATTCAATCTATTAAGTAACACAAACACTCCGATGTACGGTGACTCAACCTGCTAAACTGAACGCTACAATAAGAGATGATGGCTGACAGTATTGCATACATACATTAAAGCACCAAGGAAGTGAAGGTCAACCACTTGTTTGTCTTATTGTAACTTAAGCTTGAGATGGAAGGAGGTACGGTTGGCTACCAGGTTCTGGCTCCAAATTTATTGTAATAGGAAGTGATTTAAGAATACATTAAAAAATAATCTGAAAACAAGTTGCAAAAGGGTAGCAAGAATGTGTTATGTTTTAGAATTAAACAAAGAGGAAAAAATAACTTATTTAATTGAGTTTTATATCTCAAGAGTGTCATAATATGTAGACGAATGATGTTAAATTATTTATCTCAAAAGACATTAGATATATCTGAAATTTTTTGACGGATTTAGAGGGCTAGTATTAAGGTAATATAAATTATTTGTCAAGGAAAGAAATGATTTCTTACCTAGATAGTGATATCTAAATTGTTGTTTGAAAAATGCAAGGAATAAATATAAGTATTTTTAAACATTCGTTCTGTAGTAAATTCAGCATAATACATTTATAAAAATCTAAATCAGAGAAAAGAAAGCATTGACTAATACTTACTGAACAATTTAAAGTAGACGGTATCATTAAAAACAAGGTTATAGGCAAATATAATATTATTAATTTATACTTGAACGGGTACCTAATATGAATATTAATTTGCTTCAGTGCAATGCAATCCTCGCTCATCTACACGGTTTCAGTAGTTTGTGCGTTTTTTCGAATGTTTAATTGAATTTGTAGTTATGCAATATATTAGGTTTTATCGACTTTTTTAGATTTCTGCATAACAGAAAGGAATGGAAAATTATGAATAATGTATTAAAGTCGTTATGGGAAGAATGGCAGTATGGACGTGGAATAATTATTCACTTCTTAGAAGATTTAAGTGAAGAAGATTTGATAAAGGTGTTTCCTAGAAATAAGTATAATAATATTTTGGCACAGTGTAATGAATTATATGAAATTCAGCAGGATTATTTTGATGCATTGGAAACAAAAAATATGGATTTTGCAGGGAGAAACTTAAATTTACAAGATGCTTCAAAACTTGCTGAAAAAATGAAGAATCTAGATAATAAAATGTTTCAAGTGTTTAAAATATTAACTGGAGAAGAAGAAATAAATTGGTTCGGAGAAAAAAAAGATGCTGTCCAGCATATTTGTGCAATGATTGGGCATGAGCAAATGCATATAGGTCAGATTGTTGCATTTTGTTATGCAGTAGGTATTAGGATACCTGACAGTATTATTCAAACAATGTCGTTAGATGATTAAAAAGTAATAATTATTGTTGATTATGCAGTATATTATTAGGCCAGCCATAAAAAGTCAATAGGGAAATAGAAAAAATTCCAGTGATAGAGGAAGCAACGAGAAAAAGACCTTAGCAAAGCTAAAGCCTGAATAAGAAGGATAA
>OMCN01000204.1_pt1 | contig 36320 bp, 31 predicted proteins | sample 1645061 | NCBI WGS metagenome assembly OMCN01 (sample SAMEA103958124, study PRJEB25191) | human gut metagenome | biome: human-associated habitat [ENVO:00009003]; feature: intestine environment [ENVO:2100002]; material: feces | place: Germany | collected 2013/2015 | reverse complement strand
CGCTTTTTCGTAAATACCGTAAAAATATCTGTAAAAAACGTAACCAGTACAATACAACAACGGTATACTTATTTTTTACGAATAAAAAAAACCTTCCCACATCAAATACATCTTTTTAAATTCGCGCAGAGAATAGCCATTATCACCATTTACCGCTTTGATAGCCTCAGCTTCAGCGTTTGCCGTTGGTCTTTGCTGCAGGATTGCTTTCTTTTGGGTGTAGATTCTGACAAATTTGCCGTTGATCCTGATTTTATTAATTTGAAGCACTTTATGATATTTTTTTGCAAAATGGTTGATCCAGGTAATCTGCTGCGCTAAAGCATTTGCCGTTAGCTGCACATTAAACTTGGAACGCATCAGATAGTCCGACGTAATATAGTTGTACCTCTTCCCCATTTTATCTACTTTTCCTTCCGCCTGTGCATGGCGGCAAAGCAGAGCAAACGGCTCCTTGTCAAAATAAATAAACCGGTTTGTCCTGTGCAGAAACACACTGCAATCATCAGGGTGTAAATCTTCTTTCTTAATATGAATCAGGTCCTTTGTATCAACCCCATACCAAAGCAGGTAAAGCAGTGCCCTGAAATCCAGCAGATCGGCCGTTCCCAGCGGGTCAATATCAAAGCGAAGCGTGTATAAAAAAGTGTCCAGCTCTTCTAGATCTTTAAAATAAAATTTATAAATGTTATCGTAAGCAGAAGCAATGTCGCTATACACAACGGAACGGACCTGCTCCACCTGGGATTTTTCCGCAATGCCATACTGACAAAACAGCAAAAACAGATTTTCAAGCAAACGTCTGTTTTTACGAAAAGCAGCGCAGCTGAATCCTCCCCGCTGCTCACGAAAAAAACGTATAAAATCTTCTTTTGTTAAACACTTGACAGATGCTGCATTCTCTGTATCTGGCACAAAGCAGGCAAAATCCTGCAGATATTTTTCCTTTACTGCAAAAGAGTTATCTTCCTGAAAGCAATCTTTTATAAACGCCTGATATGTCACGCTGGCCGCCTTCTTTCCCGCATCGGATTTATGCAGCCTCATACTAACACATAAGTTCGAACTTGTCAATTCTTCTGTTTTAGAATTTGCAAAACAGTACAATACGTCTGTTCCCTATTCTTTTTTGCTTTATATGCTGCATTTTGCGGGTCGTAATATTCGATTTCTGTTAAAACACAGTTTGAATCCAGCCCAAACAATCCACAATATAAGATCTTATTTTCTACAGCAAAATACAGGGTTCTTGCTTGCTGTGTATTGGGCAATCCACCTAATAACTGCGAAAAAAAGAGCCTGCACAACTTTTCTTCTACTTTGCGTGTAAGCTGCGCCCGATGCAGTTGTAAAACCAAGCAGCCATTGACCATTTTACATATCTGTGGCAGTAAAAGATCTGTAAAGCTGCGATAGTGGTAAATCTGCTCTATCGGCTTGTATTCCTTTTCATATAAATGCAGACTTCTTCCGTCGCACAAACGGTAACCCGTCTTCCCAGAGTCAAGAGAATATTTTTCACAAAATAAATAAATCTTAGAAAAAGCAAACGCTCTGCCCAGTATAAGGCGACCTCTCTCTTCGTACGCATAGTTTGCATGGAAAATCCTGCCTTCTATTTCATACATGTATACTATACTCTTGCTTTCCATCCCAATCCCTCTTTATTTTCTTTTTTAAGCTTTTTTAAGCTTTGCAAAATAATAGAACGTTTGTTCTATTATAAAAATACCTGTTTTTCAATGGAAAGGCAAGTAATTTTCTTTGTTTTTTCAAAAATAAATCCTGCTGTGCCAAAAAAGGAACAATGCACGCCTGTTTCTTATAATTCTTATGAGGCTCCTTTAAATTTTTTAACCGCCAGCTCCTGCTCGGTATGGCGCGGCAGGTACAGAAGCTCTGGATTTTTATAAGTATACTGGACGCCTTCCCTATTGTCTTTCCTTTTTTTTAATAACCGCTTTATAATACGATCGTCGCGTACGGATGATAAAAAAGCAATCGATGCGCTGCCAAAAAAGAAAAGAAACAGAAAGAAATAGACAATGGGACGGTACAAAAGCAGTTCGATCAGCAAAAAAGGTATGCTACCCGCAAAAACCGTATAAATTCTTTTTAAGATGCATCTTTTCATCTTTTGTAATATTCTTTTATCTGACATTTTTTCCACCTCTTAAATAGAACTTTTGTTCGTTTTTTTCAATTTAATCATAGCACAAACGTTCGATCTTGTCAATGCAAGCTCCAAAATATTTTATTAAAATACAACTTGACATGTTAGAACTTATGTGTTAGTTTATTTCTATATATTTTTCCATTTTCTTCCACATAAGTTCTATCACCACCCTTTTCTCTCATTACAATTATCAAGCAGGAGGTTTGCCAATTTTATGGAACGCAAAAAAGGAATTTATATTATGCAATTAGACGGAAAGGACGCATATTTAGCGAATTATTCCAGCGCAGAAAACAATACCGGGTATACAACCCAAAATAAAGACGGCGTTTATAACCTAAAAAAATTCAAAGCGGCCTTCGATTACAGTCTGGATTTATTACAGCTGCGTTTCGTCTATAAAACGGTTTATCGAAATAATCGCTTTTCATTTTGGGAAAACAAGAAAGAATTTTCCCCCTGTTTAATAAACGTTTCTTTTCGCTACGCTGTAAAGGCCTATAACCGTACGGCTGCAAACATCTATTTAAAATATGGCCATGCGCTTTCAATGGAAAAAATAGAAGATTGCGTACATATAGAGAACGGTACGCTGATTGCTGTTATGGTGGACACGCCGGTTAAAAAACCGGTTGACAGCCATATTTTGGGTAGATATTTTTATTGGGAGCATGGTGTATATAAAGCAAAGAAAAACATAACAACGCTTGTAAGCGTTGCTGATATCCGCAGACAACTGTACCAAAAGGGGTTCATCTGCAACGGAATCCACTACGTCCGTTGGAAACGTTCTTCCGGCAGCGCGCGAGTTGGAAAATGCCTTTTTATAGACGAACGGCTTTATCCCAAAATGCATAAATGGGAGACGGCGGGCCTGCATATACCGCCGGGCACGCCGATAGACCTGGCGGCTTTGGAATCTTATATCGCACTAACTGCAAGCAGCATGATTGACACAATTAAAATTTTACCAGAAAACATTTTGGTAATAGAGGACTATATGAGCGTTTTTTTTGACGACGTAATTCGTGTACAGGAGGCAAACGGCTGTTTGAAGGCTGCCGATTGTAAAAGTAAAATTACCAATTCCATATGGGATGGGCAATCGCTGATTGACCCTTCACTGATGGGGCGGTATAAAAGCAAAGGCATGCTTCTGCTGCGCAACCGTTTGTTTAAATCGTGCTGTTTTAATACAAATATACAGCGCTGGTTTGCAGATCATGGTATTACACAGGTCCGTCAACTGAACGGTTTTACGCTCGCCCAGGATATTTCGGACATAAAACTGATCACCACGCCAAGCAGCATTAAATATTTAAAATTTGGCACGCTACAGCAATGGTTTAAGCATCTGCTGCCCGATTTTGGTATTGTAAAATTTGAAAAACCTCCCCATTTTTTGGACGGTACTGCAACACAGACGCATTATCAGCTGATTAACAGCCTGCAACTTTCAAAAGAAGAGGTCGCGCAGCTTTTACAACCAACCTTCAGCTTTTTAGACCTGTTAAAAAAAGATCCGGCGGTTCTGCGCTGGTGGATCAAGGTTTATCCACAGGAAAACTTTGCAGATGCCGGGATAAAAAGCAAATCGGAAATAATATACAGATTGCTTGGCAGCAACGAGGCTTTTTCAAAAACAAAGCTATATGACGATTTTAGAGCGGATTTCCTGAAGGCCTTTATTAAACATTTAAAAGAGGGCCGTGTTCTGGTAAACGGATGCTACGCCACGCTTTGCGGAAATCCCATTGAAATGCTGCAAGCTGCCATTGGCAAATTTTCCGGCAAACCGCAAACACCGCCGGGCACACTTTACTGTAAACGCTTTGAAGACGGCCAGCTTCTGCTTGGCTCGCGCAGCCCGCATATTACCTTTTCAAATATTTTGCTGGCCAAAAACACAGTCAATTTGCTGATCAACCGCTATATAAACGCAACTGAAGAAATTGTATTCATTAACAGCATAAATGAAAATATTTTGCAGAAACTGGCCGGGTGCGATTTTGATTCTGATGCAATTTTGCTGACGGATAACACCGTTTTGATTCGCGCGGCCATGCGCAATAAAGACCGCTTTAAAGTTGCCGTATGCGACGTAGCAGGCATAAAAAACAAAAGGCGCTATTTACCGGAGGAGCAGGCGGATTTGGACATTCAAACAAGTAAAAACCTGATTGGCGACATTGTAAACCTCAGCCAGGAGCTAAATACGCTTGTATGGGACATGCTCGCCGATGGCAAAACTTTTACAGATATACAAGATATCTACATGGATATATGCAAACTCAGCGTTGCTTCCGGTATTGAGATTGATAAAGCAAAAAAGGAGTTTTTGGTAGATAACAGCCGGGAGCTTGCTTCCATACGAAAGAAATACGCAAAGGAAAAAGATCATAAGCAAATAAAGCCCAACTTTTTTGCACACCTTGCCAAACGGAAAGGATATTATAACGCTGCAAAAAAAGCATATATAAAGCATAAAACCGCCATGGATTATCTACAAAGCTGTATTCATGCTTACCGGTGTACGAAAAAAGGAAAGGCCGTGAAAAAAGAATTCCTCCCCTTTTCAGAAATTTTAGACCATTCCGGTTTTTCTTCAAAACGCGTCTATTATAAACAGATAAAAGAAACGCTTGAAGACGTATACCAAACCAATCAGGCCGTTTCAGCCGTATTTGCAGACAAGCACAAAACCACCGAAGAAAAATTTGGCGAGGTCTTTTCCCTGCGGGAATGCTGCGCGCTTCGCCTTGGAAAAAAACAGTTTAATCGGGATACAATGCTCACGCTATTAAAATCGATAGAAAAAGAAGAGAATAAAAAATACCGGCGGTTTATTTTTTACACGCTGTTTTCTTTTCCAAACAACAGCTTTTTTTCTGTTCTTAAAGAAAGTAGAACGCCTTGCAAAACCCTAAAAAAGGACTGTAACGGCTCCATTGAAATTTTAGGATGCAGATACAGCCATACAGATTTACCCATGCAAAAACAAGACGTTTTTTTCGACGAATTTTCAAACAAACCATGAAACACGGCTGTACAAGCAGTTTTTGCAGGTGATTGTATCGTTGCCTAAGGGATGCAAAGACACATGCCGCAGAAAAACAGGGTTGACAGCGCTTTTAAACGGGCACAGGAAAAGCACAGGGTTTGTTTCTCCTTCCGCCCTGAAAAAGCAGATATTTTGTTTGCTTTACATCATTGTTGGTTTCTACTAACACATAAGTTCTATTATTACTTATAATAAAAAAACTGTCTGTATGGAACCAACCAAAGCAGCAAAATTTAAAAATTTTACGGAGGTGGTAAGGATGGACCAAACAAATGCGGACCTTCTTTTGGAATGCTCGCAAAAAATAATTGGCCTTTTATGCAGCTCAGAGGAAATTGCAAAGTTGCTTTTGGACGACCCGCAGGCAACGACAAACGACCTGATAGACGACAGTGGAAACATACGCCATATATTTGATTACGACTATGTTGACGAAAGCACACAGGAGGTTGCAACTTTTATCTGCGTGGAAGTAACGCTTCCGCAGGAGGCAGCCGGCAATATTCGGAATATAGAGGCCGCTGTACAGGTTGTTTCCCACAAATCGCACATGCGTCTTGACGGTGCCCTTTTCCCCGGCGCGGATTGCAGCCGCCGCGACGCCATCGTGCGGCATATTGATCTGCTGCTTGGCGGCAGAACCGATTTTGGGATTGGAAAACTGACGCTTTTAAGCATTGAAAAGACCGAGTTACCTGCAAAATACACCGGAAAGACGCTGCGTTATTCTGTGAGCGTTTTTGGAAAAAGCAGGCGGCACGCATGAAAAAAATCAGCCATTTCGACCTGATCAGCGGAGCAGATATAAGCTATGAAGGCATCTGCACCCTTCGCCAGCCTACATTAGAGCGCATACGGAGCCTGAAAGGCGGATATGCCCGCTACACGGCATATTTAAATGTTTTAATGATGGATTTGGAATTTTTCCTGTCTGAAATTGGCCTAAAAGAAAAATACCAAGCGTTGCCGGAAGAAAAGCGCACGCTGTTTTCCCCCTATTATCTGCACTTGGCAAACCCTGCAACAAAAGAAATTCTGCAAGAGGCGTTATCCTTTTTCCTGCGCGAGAAGGTTGTATTCAGCCCAGAGCAAAACATCTTTTTACTTTTCCCTGCAGGTGCAAACGCGCCCTGCGGGCATATAGGCAATGAAAATTATGAAGACGTTCGCTATGGAATTCTGCAAATCAACTGTCTGGCTTCATCCTTTGAAGGCATCCCAAAAAAGTTTAAAAACGCAAAGGCACGCGAAATATACGAAGCAATTCAAAAAGGAAAGCAAAAGGCTGCCGCTCAGGGCAAAGCCGACAAGGCTCTGCTTCTTTCAAATATGATATCGGCGGTTTCTGCACAGCACAACAGTTATAACCTTTTGAACATTTGGGGATTGACCGTATATCAACTGCAAGACCAATTTGGAAGATTAAACCTGAAAACCCAGTATGATATTTCCGCACTGCGCTGGGCGGCCTGGGGCAAAGAAAGCTTTGATTTTTCAATTTGGTATCAAAATTTAAACGTATAACATGTAAAGGAGAATGAACAATGGGAAAAACATTTGCTAACAGAGAGGTCTGCAACCTCGTATTCTGCGATTACAAAACACAGGTACCTTTTTTAAACGTTGATTTTGCCAACACAACCACAACGGAACTGACGGGCGAGCCGGTGTACGCCTATGGCGGCCAGGGGCACCCGAAAAGAGTTGCATTCCACGGTGAGAAGGGCGGCACCATCGCCTTTGAAACACAGATTCAGACAATGAAGCTGTATAGCCTGATCACAGGCGGTGAAATTACAAACAGCGCAAAATTTATAAAAAGAGAAGCGCTTACTTCTTCTGCGGCCGGTGTTATTGAGCTTTCTTCCACCCCGGTTGCCGGCACGGTATACGTATACGCGGCTGACGACGACTGCGGCACGGTGGTAGAATCCAGCGTGGACGGCCAGAGCGTTACGGTAAGCGACGTCAGCAGCGCTACAGACTTTATTGTATATTATATTGAAGAGCTTTCTTCAAACGTACAGAAGATCAACATTAAGTCCACTACCTTCCCCAAGTGCTTTACCGCATATGCAGAAACCATTGAAAAGACAGAGGATGACGAGATTCTTCCGTATAAAATGATTGCTTACAAGTGCGCACCGCAAAGCACGGTATCTTTAAGCTTTACAAACAGCGGAGACCCCGCCACCATGACCGTTACCTGCGATTTGCTTGCAGACGACAACGATAATATCATGGACATGATCCTTCTGGAGGGCTAATTTCCCGTGGGGGCGGTGGCTTTGCCACCGCCCCCGCTTTTTGAGGAGCTGATCAATATGCAAAAAAGCGCCGCCGCTTTTAAACACTGCGGCACAAGGCTGCTTGCGCTGGACCAGTCCTCTGTAAAAACAGGCTATGCCCTGTTTTGCGGAAGCAACCTTACGCGCTGGGGCGTTTTAAACACAAAAAAAGAAAAAGACGCAGACAAAAGGTTCTGCTCCATGTGCAGCCAGATTCATTTTATGATTACAAAGACCAAACCGGATTTTGTTGTGTTTGAGAAAATCTCTTTACATTCGTCAGTTAAGACGCTCACCTTGCTTGCAAGACTGCAGGGCGGTATTATGCAGTCCTGTTATATCAACCATATAGATTTTGCCGTGTACGCGCCTTCCACCTGGCGCAGGATTTTGGGGCTGCTGCACGGTGGTAAAGCAATGCGAGAAGAACATAAAAAACGGGCGATTGCCTTTGTTCGAAACGGTTATGGCATAAAAGTGGGAGACGATTGTGCAGAGGCCATCTGCATAGGGGTTGCACATCTGAAAAGCACGCATATTTTAACAGATTGAAAGGAGAACAAACATGGCAAAGCAAAAAAAAATTTCTATAAGCAGGCTTGAAAAAGTTTTGGCCGGCTTAGAGGGCGCTCCCAAAATACTGCCGGTTGGCAAAGCGGGCGAAACGGAAGAGATTGTGGTTACTCCCCTTCTTTCACTTGAAAAGCAGGCGCAGCTTGCCGTTTATATTGCAAACAGCGTTTTTACAGAGGATACAGACGGCCAGACGCAGGATAAACAAATTTCTTACGCGCCTTATTATTACGACATTGCCTGTATGACCGGCGTTTTAAAATATTACACCAATATCCGCACAGACAACCCGGCAAAACTTTATATGCTGTGCATAAAAGGCGGGTTGTTTGAAAAGATTGTACAACTGGTTGATCCCAGGCAGTACGCCGCCGTAACACAGGCGGCGCAGCAACTGATTGCGTACAGGCAAAGGTCGCTTCTGGCAAGCGAAAGCACCTTGCTTTACAAAGCGGTCAGCACGTTGCAGGCGCGCGAGGCGGAGCTTGTGCAGCTTACAGAGAAAATGGAACGCTTTTTCAGTGCGCAGGATCCTGTACAAACGCGTGAATCCATAGAGGTGCTGCGCAAAATTTCTTCTTTCAGCAAGGAGGAGCTTGCCGCGGCGGCTTTGTCGCTGAAAACGCCAGAAGACCATGCAAACATGGAAAACGCACAATCAGCAGGCGCTTAATTTGCACATATTGCAAATTTAAGTGTGCATTTTAAACGCAATCACACACAGCACAACAAAAAGAGAAACAGAGGTGATTGTTTGGCCAATTATTCTAACATCAACCTGTCGGGAAGCGTGGAGCTTTCCGGCATTCAAAAACAGATAAACGGCGCGGCACAAAATTTGAAAATTACAATTCCCGTCAGGCTGGATTTATCCGACGCGGTACAGGAGCTTAAAAGCGTTGCGGGTACTTCGCTGAAGCAGCCGATTGCAGAAATGCAGCAGCTTGCACAGGAAAGCGAGAGCGCCTCCCGGAAAATGGGCGGCCTGTTCAGCGGCAAAATAAAAGCGGCCGTTGTTGCGGGCACCCTGGGTACGGTACAAAACGCGCTCAGCAGTGCCGTAAAAAACGTGATTGCACTGGACAACGCAGTTACGCAGCTTTCGCTGGCAACGGGACAAAGCCGCGCAAAAAGCAAAGCGCTGGCAGCAGAGTACAACGGGCTTGCAAAAACGCTTGGTGTTTCTACATCAGAAATTACAGAAAACGCCGCCGGCTTTTTAAAGCAGGGATATTCCGCACAGGAGGCAAGCAAGCTTGTAACGGCAAGCACCGTGCTTTCGCGCACGGGCATGCTGGACGCAGCCGCAGCCGCAGATGTTTTAAGCCAGGCCGTTTCAAGTTACCATATAGAGGCGGAAAACGCCGTTTCTGTTGCAGACAAGCTATCTGCGGTAAACGACGCGGCGGGCGTGTCTGCACAAAGCCTTTCCGCCGCACTTGCACAAACAGCGCAAAGCGCACAACAGGCCGGCGTGCCGCTGGACCGGCTGCTGGGGTATATTGCCGCGGCGCAGGAAGGCTCTTTGTTGGACATGCAATCTATTGCAAACGCTTACAACGTTGTTTTTTCCAGCTTTTCCAAACGGGCAGAGTGCGGCGCTAGGCCAGGCGTTGCAGCAGGCGGGTGTAGAAGCGCAGGATGCTTCCGGCAGCCTGCTTAACCTAACCGATGCGCTCGACCTGATCGGCGCAAGCTGGCATAGCTTTACACAGGAGCAAAAAGCGCTGATCAGCGGCGCTTTTGGCGCAGAGCAAAGCGAAACCCTGTACGCCTTGTTTGAAAATTACGGCAAGGCAATTGCGTATGCGGGCGCGTCTGCGCAAAGCTCCGGTTTGGCCATGCAGAAATTTCAAACTGTTACAAGCGGCATAGACAGCAGCATAGCAAGCTTTACCGCACAGTTTGAGGCTTTTTCCGCCGCTATTATGAACAGCGAATTTGTAAAGGGCGGCATCGATATGGGTGCAGGCCTTTTGGGCGCTATAACCGCCATTTTGGAAGGTCTGGGCAGTGTTCCCGTTCTTGCAGGTGTTGCGGCGGCCGCGCTGTCTAAAACAAAAAACGTAGGTAAACCCAGAACGACGGGTTTTATTCTTGTGAAAAATATGCCTATCCACAGCAAGAAAGCAGCATAAGCGCGCTGCAAACAAGCTGTGGTGACACGCGTTTTAAAAGAAAGAGAGACTAAACTGAAAGCGCCAGCAGCAGGCGCACTGAGACACGGTGATGTATTTTCTGCCGCCAGTAAAATATTTTACTGCGGAGGCGAAAGCCGGAAACAAATGAAAATGCGGCGCATGCCAAAAGCTAAACGCCAACGCCCTCTATAAGCACAACGGGCAAAAGCCGTTATCAGCAGCGAAGCCCTGCGCCTTATACCAGATAAGGCGGGCCCGGCGACGGGCCTTTACAGGGAACGTTCACAGACTATAATCCTCTTGAGCTCGCCCGGCGAGACAGGGCCGGGCTTAAATTAGATAGTCGAAATCTGGCGCCGTATATAGAACGGCGTTTATGCTGCGCAAAAGATCCCGCCGCCGTCTGCGGTCAAAGCACGGCACAATTCCTGTTTTAGGAGGTTTAGAAAATATGGAACATCTGTTGCACGCGGGTATTTTTTTCGCGCGGAAAGCACTTTTAGCGCCAAACCCGCTTCCGGACGAGGTAACGGAAGAGGTTTTGGCGCTGCTTTAAATACAATTTAAAAAGGAAGGGGGCTTCCCCTTCCTTTTCATTTGTTAAAACTTCCTTTTGCAGTTGACGCATACGCGGTCTACCTTGTTGGTTAAGAATCCGGTGAGCAGGCTCCATTTGCGCGGCACCATCTGTATTTGTGTGGAGCCGCACCACGGGCATTTAATAATATTTTCAGAAACTGTTGCATTTGCTTTTAATTCTTTAGATTTCATATTATTTAAAATACTTTTTCTGAAATTTCTACTATATTCTGCACGTTCTTGGCTTTTTTTGGGGTTAAACTGTGAATTATGGTAAACAAATTTTTCTCGCAAATATTCATTAACCTTATCTTTTTCCTGGTAAGGAACTGAATAATAATCAAATTCTTCTCCCAAAATTTCTTTTCCCCATTCTTCTTTTGTTTTTCCCGTAGGAAGAAGTTCAAGATTACATCGTGAACAAATTCTATTTTTTTCATTAGCATAAACTTCTTTTTTCTCTTCAAACTTACCACAACTTGGGCAGTAGTAAACTTCATGTGGGTTTTCCATAAATCTACTCCTTTTCCAGATTGGTGTAATTATGTTATCATATATTTTTATTTTTTTCAAGGATTGGTCTTCCTTAAACTAAAAGATTTGATATTTCAGCAAGATACAAATGATAATTTACACTTTTTCTGGAATACAAAAAGTGCTAACCTTTCTATTATTGATGAAGAAGCAAAAAAGATTCAAACAGCTATAGAACAATGCAGTAATTCTTTTAATATTCTTACCGATGAAGAAAAGGATACCGTAGATAAAACTTCTATGCTCCAAGAGACTCTCAATAATTGCAATTCAGAACTCACAAAAGGCGTTGATGCTTCTAAAGGTTTCGCAGCAGCGCAAAAAAAGGTAGAAGCAAACGCCACATCTGCCAAAAGGGATGTTGCAAGCTACAGCGGCGCGCTGAAAAGTATGGGAAACGTTGCCAAAAGCGTGGGCGCCACGCTTTTGAACATGGGCGCCGCCCTGGTGGTGAGCTTTGCAATCAGCAGCCTGGTCAATTGGATCAGCGAGCTTGCCAGCCATACCGAAACCATACGCGAGCAGGCCGCAGAGGCCGCCGGTGAAACAGACGGCGCACTGGCTGACCTGGAAGCGCAAAAGGCAAAGGTTCTGGAACTTAGGCAGGCACTGGACGAAGGCAACCTTTCCAACCAAGAAGCCTACAACACCCGCAGGGAGCTTTACGGCATACAGCAGCAAATGATTGAAAGCTACGGCGCAGAGGCCGCCGGCATTAACCTTGTAACCGGCAGCGTGCAAAGCCTTTCCAGCGCTTTTGACAAGCTCAGCGAAAAGGAGCTGCGCGACTGGTACCGCGACAACGCAGAGGGCGCGGAAAGCACCGTAAGCAAATATATGGGAACAGAAATGCTCAGCCAGGACGAAGACATCAACTGGTCGCTGCAAAACATGACAGACCAGGCAAACGTATCTACCGTAACCAGAGGCCTGCAAAACATTTTGGAAAGCCTGGACATAGAGGCCTTTAACATTGACGGCAACCTGATACGGGCTTCCACCGGCGAAAGCCTGCAAAAGCTTGGAAAAAACAGCCTGGACCGCATCCGCACGCTGGAAACGCTGTTTGAAAAAATCCAGCTATATGAAAGAGAGCTTGCCAGCAGCGGCGTAAGCGTGAATTTTGACAATATCTATCAGGATCTGGAAAAAACCATTAAAGACCTTAAGGGCGAAAACTTTGACGAGGAAATGCTTACGCTTGAGCTGCACGCACGGTACAAAATTTCACAGGACAGCGCGGTAAACGAGCTGTATACGGAGTTGGAAAAAGCCCGGGCAGAGTATGACCAGGCGCTTGCCAGCAACGACGAAAAAGCGGTAAAGGCTTCTGTTAAAAAAATTACGGACCTGCAGGCGCAGCTTTCAAACCTTGAGATAGAAGACAGCTCTGTACGCAACTTTTTGGACAGCTATATAGAAATGTGCAACGACTACCTGGGCGAAAACAAGCTGAAGGTGGACATAGAGGTAAACCGGGACGGCCTGTACGACAGCCTTGCAATAGCGGTTAGAAACTTTGGCAACGGAGAAAGGGTAAGCGCGGCGGATATTTTAAATTTCACCCCGGGCAGCGATACGCTTTCCGGCGGCGGCTCGGACTATGTAAAACGGCAAACGAAAGAAGCCGGCTATAACGCCCTGAAAACCGCAGCGGACGAGGCCGGTATATCCATGCAGGCGCTTACCGACACACTGATTGCGTTTGGCCTGGTTGAAGGCGAGATAACGCAAAAGGCTGTAAGCTTTACAGCGCTGTCTGAAAGCTTTCAAAACGCAAGCGCGCAGCTTGACAACGTGCAGGCAGCGTATAAATCTGTGCAGTCGGTTCTCAGCGATTACAACGAAACGGGCGTTTTGACCATTGACCACCTGCAAACGCTGCTGAGCCTGGGCGACGAATACCTGCTTTCGATGGTGGATGAAAACGGGCAGCTGCAATTGAACGAAAACGCCTATAAGCGGCTGGCGCTTGCAAAGCTGGATAAAATTAAGGCCGATATGCTGGACAACGCCATCGGCAACTTAAACGCGCTGGAAAACGAAGCCGCGGCGGCGGAATACCTGAAAACCAAAACAGACGAGGCAGCCGAAAGCAAATACAACCTGTATCTTGCAACGCTGCAGGAAAAGCAGGCACAGGGCGGCGACGTGGCAAAGGCGGCAAACCAGATTGACAGCGAAGTGCAGCGCATGCTGGCGCTGTTTGGCCAAACCGCCGCGGGCATTGAAACCAACACGGGCCTGAGCCTGGGCGGCGCTCAGGCAACCAATGCATACCGGGAGGCGCTGGAGTCAGAAAAGAACGCGCTGGAGCAGACCAAAACCGCGCTGGAAAACAAAAAGCAGGCGCTAGAGGATATGAAGGCCGCTTATGAGGAAGACAAGCAGTCGATTCAAAGCCTGATTGACCTGACGATGGAAATGCAGAAAAAGCAGTACGAAACCCAAAAGGAGCAGCTGGAAAACGAAAAAGAGGCGATCCGGGAAAAGGTGGACCTGCTGAAAGAAAACCTGCATGCGGAAAAAGAACTGCACGATTATAAAAAGAGCCTGGAAGAAAAAACAGACGAGATCACAACCATTGAGCAGCAGTTGAGCGCGCTGGGCGTGCGCGACGACCCAGAGGCGCTCAAGCGGCGCGACGAGCTCAACGAGGAACTCAACCAGGCACGCGACGAGCTTGCAGAGCTGCAGTATGAGCGCGAAATGGAGCTTAAGGAACAGCAGCTTGAAAACATGTACGCCCGGGAAGAAGAAGCGCTTGATAAAGAGATAGAAAAGATCGACGCTGTTCTGGATGAGGAAGGCACGCTGCGCGAAGAAGCCATGCAGCTGATCAACGGCAAATCGCAGGCGTTTTATGAGCAGCTTTCGGCGTATGTTTCCACCTATACCACCAAATCCAACGCAGAGCTGCAAATTTTGTGGAACAACGCTTACCTTGCGCTGGACAAATACACGCAGGGGCATTACAACACCATGGCTGTTATGAACCTGCTTGACTGGAATATCAGCAAAACAGACCAGAAGATTGCCAACATGAACGTACAGATCAGCCAGACAGGCAACGCCATTGCAACCGTTTCTTCCAGAATTTCTTCGCTTGCCGGCTCTATCTCCAACTATGCCAAGGCTTTAAACGAGATGACCGGGGCGCAGAAAAAAGCAGGCGAGATCGCGCCGCAGCTTAAAAATTATGAAGGGTATTTCTTTGGGATTCAATACCAAGCAACGGCGGCGACCGCAAGAGAAGCCGCGCAGGCGATCCGGACAAAAATGCATACAAACTACGGCGGCAATATAAAAAACATTATGAGCGTAGACGAGATTGAAAAACGCCTTACTACGTATGCTTCCGGCACAAAGCACGCAAAGGGCGGCCTTGCGATTAAGGATGAAAACGGCTATGAGCTTACGTTGGACAGGCCCGTTGCGGGCAGGTACGCCGTTTTAAATGAAGGCGCGGTTGTTTTCACCCGCGAGCAGACAGAAAAGCTGTGGGCGCTTTCCAAAAACCCGGTGCGCTTTCTTTCCCCCATCCTTGCCGGTACGGGCGCCGCAGCAAACATTGCGCGCAGCACAAGCACGGTTGACAACCGCAGTCAGGTAATCAACCAGTCAGCCACGATCCACGTACATGGCAACGCTACACCGGGAGGTGTAAACGCACTGTACAGCAATATAGAGAAAAAGCTTTTCAGAAGCTTTCGCAAAATTTTAAAATAAAAAATACCGACTTCAGGGAAAAGGCCGCTTCTGCGGCCTTTTCCGCAGCCAAGAAAGGTGGTGAGCCGTATGGGTTACCCATACATTACTTTTGCCGATAAAAGCTCCCTGGACTTTGGGCTGATTCTTGGAACTCTTGAGGAAGACAGCTTTGAAAGTGTTTCGGGCGCGGATAACGATTGGATTACAGGTGAAACCGCCTGGGATCCCTGCAAAATTGTTTACGGCGTAAAGCAAAACGGTGCGGTTTCTTTTTCTTTGACGCTGGTATCTGAGGATGTTATCCCCTTTACCGCCATGTGCGAAATACAGCAGTGGCTTTTTAACCACGACAAACCGCAAAAACTGCGGATTATTGACGGGGACAGAAACGATTATTATTACCTGTGTATTTTAAAGCACGACGTAATTTTGCGCGATGCGCGCGGGAGATGCGGCATTCGTTTTGAGGCGGAAAGCATCTCTCCTTACGCGTATAAGGACCCGGTGACTTTGAGTTATACTTTGGGCAGCCAAAAGAATTTTACCGTGGATATAGACACCTGCGAACTTTACGGCGCGCGGCCGACTGTTGTACTCAGGCAGGCGACGCTCCCCTCTGCAAACAGCCATATTTACCTGAAAAACATAACGACCGGCTGCATGATGGACATTAGCCATGTTGCAGGCCCCAGCATGTCTGTAGACTGCGCTAAAGGGATTATTACAGGCGCGGGCAACGAAGCTGTTTTAACGCTTTCTGCACCTGCGTCCGACCCAGAGATGGTCATGGGTTTTTTAACCCTTGCAAACGGGCGCAATGAATTGTCTGCCAGCAGCAACACCAGCCAGGTAACGATCACCTATACCCCGGCAAAGATGATAGGAGGAATATAACCGGATGGGAACGTTTAAAAGCATAGGCAACCTGATCAGAAGCCAAAAACGGCAGCCGGACATTGCCATTGCAAGGCCTGACTTTACCGTGCTTGGTTACATTACCAATTACCAGAATCTGTCTTTATCGCTGCGGTTTACGGAGCAATCTCAAATTACTTTTGAGGTTGCGCGCCGCTATTATGACAAAGAAGCGGGCGCATACCAGAAAAACGACTGCGCGCAGCATTTGTCACGCTTAAAGCTTTTGTTCCTGTCCGGTGTCGGCTGGTTTATAATTGATTCTGTCAGAGAAATTTCCGACGGAATTTCTGAAAAGTACGAAGTTACGGCATTTTCTTACGAATACGGCCTTTCCTTTCGAGACGTTGAAATTTACAACAGAATATCTGCCGGCGAAGGCACAATGGAACTGACGCTGGAACGGATTTTAACCCGCGTATGCGCAAGCAGCAACTGGAGCGTTGGGCACCTGGCGGAGGACTGCGGGGCCATGCAGCGAACTTTTGAACAGATTATTCAAAAAAACTGGTACGATTTTTTAAAGGAAGACGTGGAAGATTCCTTTAATGTAATCCTCGTGTTTGATTGCCTGGAATTTAAAATTAATGTGTACACACAGGAGGATATACAGGTTCTTGATAATAGCGGCCTGTATTTAAGCTATGGAAATTTGCTTAAAGATGCAGAGATTGAGCAGCTCAACGACCCGGTAAGCACGGTGCTGACGGTTTCTGGTGAAAACGGGCTGACGATAACGCCTGTTAACCCACTGTGTATTAATAAAATCTACTGTTTTACACCATATATGACCAGCGAATGGATGGAGCCGTCGCTGATTGAGGCAATTACAAAATGGCAGAATAAGGTCGCAGCGTATGAACCCGTGGTGAAGTATTTGTCCTGGGCCGTGCAGAGTATGATGGAAAAGCGCAACGAGCTGGAAAAGGAACGTTTAAATTATGAAGCCGATGCAGAAAAATACCATCAGTTGTACAACGCAACGCCAAATGGCACGGCAACAAACGCACAAAAAATGATTTACCTGGATAATTACAAAACCTATTCCAATTTAAGAGAACACCGGCAAAGCTGGATTGACGTGTATGACGATATGATCTATACGCTGGAAGGAGGCGGATACTCCCCGGTTAGCGGAAGCTACAAAGGACAAAACGAGGTGGAGGACCTGACCGAATATTTGACCGAAACCGTTGATATGCTTGAGCAGGATTTTAACAGCGAAGATGAAATTTTATGCTACTATGTTTTAAACGATAATCCGGACACCCCCGGCACCTGGAGCAAATATTCTTTTGCGTACCAAAGAATTACCTATACCAGGCTGCAGATTCTTTCGAAATACTGTTCCAGCGCAGCGGTAAACGGGTTTCAGCAAATGATAAATAACGGAAAGAAAATTCCAAACCTCGCCAGGCTGCCGCACATTTGCGCCATAGACAACCGCTGCACAGATAGAAACGGCCAGTTTTTGGATGTATGCCCTGCAGCTTTGGAAAGAAATTTTACAGACGACCAGCTGGAGATTTTAAAAAACTATTTCTTTGAATCCAGCTACGAAAATAGGCTGTACCGGCTTTCAAACGACAACAGCAAAGGCTCTTATTATGGGAAGATCAACACGGCGGAGAAATTATATCAGGATGCAAAGAGCAAAATTGCAGAAATGGCAAAAATCTCTTATTCCTTTGAGTTGAGCTCTGAAAATTTTCTTGCAGACAAAGCATATAAAAACATTGCTGACAAGCTACAGCTGGGCTCAACGCTAAACGCAGAGCTGTTTAAGGGCAGCTGGTACAGTGTTGCGCTTGTGGGCGCGGATATCCAGTTTGAAAGTCCTGATAACTTTAAAATGCTGTTTGCCAACAAATACAAAATAAAATCGGACAAAGCAACGCTCAGGGAGTTGCTCGCCAGCCGGCAAGTATCGTTTTAAAAAAGAAAGGAGAACGCACATGGTAAATAAACAAATTCATCTATACGCATGGAAGGAAAACAACATCCATTTGCTTGCCGCAAGCGGAGAAGCAAAGGACCGTTGCGTTTCTTTTGTGCTTTTTGACTCCGACAGCTCTTCCCCCGTGGACCTGACCGGCAAAAGCGCCATTTTCATTTGCAGGCACCCTCTGCAAAAAAATCCGGTGCGCATAAACGGCTCTGTAACAGACGCCGAAAACGGTATGGTAGACGTAGTGATTCCGTCTGATATTTGCTTTGAACCCGGAAGCGTCGACTGCGTTTTGGCCGTAAGCCAAAGCAATGGTTCCGTTTTAAAATTTGTTGGAATCGTGATCCATGTAAAGGAAGGTTTGAATCTGGAAAGCGCTATGCAAAACAGCGGCAAATACGACGCATATTTAAGCATAGTAGACGAGGTACAGCATTTAAAAACAATTGTAGAAAGCTCAGGCAGCATTCAAGAGGTCATTGCAGCAAGAGGAGAATACGACAGCTTAAACGACCGCCTGGAAGCGTTTTCTGAATCTGTGGATGCCGTTGATACCGATTTGGACAACGCAAAGGACATGGAGGAAACGCTCTCTGCGCGCCTTTCCAAAATGGAAAAAGGTACGCGCGCCGACTTTATGGGCCCCAGAGGCAAAAACCTATTTAATCCGGATAAGGCGCTGCTTCATACCACTTTGGATGCAAACGGCGCGCCTTATGCAAGCGGCGGATATATGCTTACAGATTATATCCCGTTTACACTCGGTACGAAGCTTTATTTTTTTAATGCTTCCAGCTCTTCTGCCGTCAGCAGCCTGAAGGCCGCCGTATACAAGGCAGATAAGAGCTACCGGGCTGATACCGTTGCTTCGGCTACCTATACCTGCACAAATGAAGAAAACGCTTATATTCGTATTGTATTTCCTTCAAGATATTTGAATACGCTGATGATCCAGCATACCGCCAGCTATACGGGCTGGGAAGCCTATAAGCCTTCTGTTTTGCCGGAATATCTGCCGCAGGGGCTTGACACCGCTGTAGACAGCATTGTAGAAAACGCGGCGGACATTGCGCAACTGCAGATTGACCTGGCGGACAAGCTGCCGCTGCATTTTATAATCGGGACAGGGTTTAACCTGAACGATGAGGAAACCATATACACCAGAGGGTACTACATCTTCTTTCATCTTCCGCCGAAAAATAGTGCTACTGGCATGCCGCAGGATGCGCCGCAGGGTGTATACAAGCTTGAAAATTTTCGGCTTGCAGAAGGCATGCCGTACCGCTTTGTACAGACGCTGACCCTTTTGTTTGGCGGAAACATTGGGGATGATGCTTCTGTTACAGCGAAAACATACGTGATGAAACGCACGGCGGTCCTTGATCCATACCCTTCTGTAAAGTATTCCGACTGGGTACAGGCATTGCCGGAGATCATCCCGGAAAACTGTGCGTTTATGCAATTTGACCCGAACGGGCAGCTGCTGTATGAAAGCCAGTATACTTACCTGGGTTATATATACGATCAAAACGGCAACAAGGTTTACGGTAATTATCCAACCATTAAATACGATAAAACATATTTTGATTTTGAAAACCGTATATACAGAATTGCATGCAACACCTATGTTACGTTCTGGACGGCGGACGGGACATTTGTGGACGGCTATGCACGCACATCTGTTTCCGCAACAAATCCGCTTACCATTACAGACATAGACGGGGAATACGACTATATCCTGCTGGGGCTTGTGGGCGCGGACAAACGCATGTATGGGCTGCCAAAGGGTACGCTGCTTGCAAAGTTTAAGGAAGTATTTGCAGCAAATTCCCCAAACCTGTACCATATGAAAAACACAGCGCTTGACGCTGCATGGCTTACGGGGTATGCGGTCTCTCCCTGTGGCAACCTGATCGACCGAAAGGCCATTACCAGCGGCACTTACCTTAACAGCTCGGGTACAGGTATAACCGGACATAATGAGACAGATTTTATCCCGGTTGACCCAACAAAGAAATACCGGCTGAATTTTAAAGCAATCCCTGTATTTTACGATGAAAACAGAGAATTTATCAGCGGTTACAACGAGACTGTGGCAACGCCTGAAAACACACAGGCGCTGCGGGTACCGGAAAACGCCGTATATATGCGCACAATGATCTATGACAATCAACTTGACACAGCGGTGCTTGCAGAAAACGCCTATTTCCAAAACGACCTTCCAACCTATTACACGTTAAACGGCGTAGGCGACATTGGCACACATATTGCGACAAAAGAAAGAAATGCATTATACGGTAGAACCGCCATATTTTTTGGCGACAGTACAACCGCGGGATCGGACGACGCAGCGGGCGGCTGGTCGACCTGGATCTATAAGCGCAATCTATCCATGCGCTGTTTGAACTGCGGCGTATATGGAGCTACCTTTGGCAGTGCAAGCAAACAATGGTTTGACGGAGCAGAGAATCAGGCAAGCCTGCCGGACGAGGCGGATTATGTCATTATCCAGGCGTATACCAGCGGTATGTACGGAGACAGCCCGCAAAAACCAATTGGTACAGTCAGTGAATTTGATTATACTGTAACGCCTGCTACGGCGGACACAACCACTTACAGCGGCGAGGCGGAAAAATTTTTGCTGCAATGCATAAACCGCTGGCACGGGAAAAAGCTTGGGATAATCATTGGATATAAAGCAGAAGCGCATCTTGCCCAAAACAGCCCATACCGGCAGTTTGCAGAGCAGATACGCGTATTATGCCGCAAATACAGCATCCCGGTGCTGGATTTACAAAACAGCAGCACAATCCCCTGCTACACACAGGATCAAATCGACGCCTATTTCTATAAGGCCGCCGGACAGGAACATGGCGACGGCGTGCACCTGAATGCAAAAGGCAACGCAATTGTCTCTGCCAAAATAGAAGCGTGGATGAAAACATTATAAAGGAGGTGAAAAAATATGACGTATAAGAACTGCAAAATTTTGATTGAGGCGGGGCGGTATACGTATGAAAACATGTTTTCTATGCTCGACCTGTTTTTGCTTATAGGCAGAATTACACAGGAACAATACATAGAGCTTACAGGCATGTTGGTAAACCCTGATATACCGCAAACACCTGCAACGGAAGACCAGACAGAAAGCACTGTGACAGACAATCAGCAAACAGCGGATACTGAATAACAAAAGGAAGTGGAACAATGGCAACGCAAAGAGAGGCCGTGATTACCCTTGCAAAAAAAGAACTGGGTTACACGGAAGGCTCCAACGGTTGGACCAAGTTTGGACAGTGGTATGCAGAATATATGCATTGTGAAAACCAGGGCTTTGAAACTGCCGACTGGTGCGCCATGTTCTGCGCATGGTGCATGCAAAAAGCCGGGCTTACTTCCAGCCAGACGGTGTTTACAGCAAGCGCTGGCCCTACAGGCGAAACACTTTGGAAAGAGAAAGGGCTTTGGAAAAATGCAGCCTATATGCCAAAGGTGGGAGATCTGCTTCATTTTACCTGGGGGCACGTGGGACTGGTGGAAAAAGTAAACGGCAATACCGTACATACAATTGAAGGTAATTCCAGCAACACGGTTGCGCAACGCAATTACAGCTTGAGCTACAGCGGCATACGCGGTTATGCCGCGCCAAGATACAAAGAAGAAAGCGGGGAAAATTATATGGAAGTGGCAAAAGGCGACATCAATAATTTTGCTTACTGTGTAAAGTCGGATTTAAAATATCTAAAGCTGCTGGGGTACATCAAGACATCTGTTGACGACAAAACGGGCTATGGAGAGGGGTCTGAAAAGGCTGTCAGGGAATTTCAGGAAAAAACCGGACTCACAGTTGACGGAATCGTCGGGGAAAAAACCCTCCGTAAAATGCGCGAGGTCATTACAAAGCAGCTTAACGCCGCAAAATCTGCGCTTGGTGCGTAAGGCGGTGAAAAAATGCCAACGGATTTCTGGATTGCTGTCCTTGCCCTTGCAGGAACGCTGATAGGCAGCGGCGGTGGAATTTTGGCGGCGAGCCGCTTGACAAATTACCGGATCAGGCAGCTGGAAAAGCGTGTGGAAAAACACAACAGCGTTGTAGAGCGGACTGCACTTTTGGAAAAAGAAATCAACGTAGCCAACCACAGAATTAAAGATCTGGAGGAAGAGATGAGAAAAAATGAATATTAACTGGAAGGTAAGAATAAAAAACCCGATCTTCTGGGCAGAGGTCGCCGTATCTGTTTTTGCGCCAATTCTCGCTTATTTGGGATGGAGCTTTTCCGATTTGACCACCTGGGGCAAACTTGGAACACTGCTTGTGCAGGCGGCTTCTAACCCTGTGGTCGTTGTTTCCGTACTGGTTAGCTTATGGAATACCATTAACGATCCCACAACCGCGGGTCTTGGGGACAGTAAAAATGCCATGCATTATAAAACGCCGAAAAAATCCTAGTACTATGGGCAGAGAAATTTCTCTGCCCATTTTTTTACGGATTTCTTTGTAAGCAAGCGGATAAAGGCGTATACAGATTCTTATTTTTCCGGAAAATGCTTGTTATTTCTTTTTTCTGTGTTAAAATGATAGAAAATGACATACGGTGGTGTTTTCTATTGTTTGCAAATGTGATTGACCTGGAAGAGATCACTTTACAGGACCTGCAAAAAATTATTGACCTTGCCGGCGAGATTAAAAAATCCCCCGCCGTTTACAGCGAAAGCTGCCGGGGAAAAATACTGGCAACGCTTTTTTATGAGCCCTCTACCAGAACACAAATGTCTTTCCAAACCGCTATGATGCGCCTTGGCGGAAACACAATCGGGTTTGACAACCCTATGAATTCTTCCGTTGCAAAAGGGGAAAGTTTAAAAGATACAATAAAAATCGTAAGCGGCTATGCCGATATCATTGCCATGCGCCATCCGCTTGAGGGCAGCACGAGGGCGGCGTCACTTTATTCTTCCGTTCCCGTCATCAACGGCGGCGACGGCGGGCACCTGCACCCAACGCAAACGCTTACCGACCTTGTAACGCTTTATAACGAAAAGGGGCGTTTGCATGATTTATGCATTGGCCTGTGCGGCGACCTGAAAAACGGGCGCACCGTTCATTCCTTTATAAAAACCATGTCGCATTTTCGTGGCAACCGTTTTATTCTGGTTTCTACCAAAGAGCTGGGAATTCCCCATTATATTAAGGATACTCTGCATGCGGCCGGCTGCAATTATACGGAAATCACCACTTTAAAAGAAGCAATTCCTCTGCTAGATGTACTGTATATGACACGCATTCAGCGTGAACGTTTTAAAAATGAAGCAGAATATCAAAAACAGCGCGGCGTATATATTTTGGATGCAGAAAAATTGCGTTTTGCAAAGAAAGATCTGAAAATTCTGCATCCGCTGCCCCGCGTGGATGAAATTGCTGTTGAAGTAGACGACGACAGCAGAGCGATTTATTTTGACCAGGCGGTATACGGGATGTATGCGCGCATGGCGCTGATTTTGCTTATGCTGCAATCTCCCCCCGCGCTCAAAAACGAAACGCCTGCTTCCACGCATCTGCACCGCTGCAACAATCCAAGATGCATAACAAGCACAGAACCGTATCTTCCGTGTATCTTTAAAGACAACGGGGACATGCTGATATGCAATTATTGTGAAAACAGAATGTTGATATAAAAAGCGCCCCTATTCCTGGCTGAACAACCAAGGAATAGGGGGTATTTTATTCTGTCCGCAGCGCCGTTACAGGGTCTTTTGCCGCTGCCTTTCTGGACGGGATTAAACCGCCAAGCAGCGTTAACGCCATACTTAGCAGAATCAGGATTACAGCGCCCACAACCGGGAGCGAAGCGTTAACCGATGCAGAGCCGGTTACCGCATGAATAATTGCATTTCCAGGAACCAGCAACAACAAGGTGATACCAACGCCGATCAACCCGGCGCAAAGGCCGATGATAAAGGTTTCTGCATTAAACACCTGAGAAATATTTCGTTTAGAGGCACCAATTGCGCGCAGAATTCCAATTTCCTTTGTACGCTCCAGAACAGAAATGTAGGTAATAATACCGATCATAATAGAAGACACGACCAGAGAAACGGCCACAAAGGCAATAAGCACATAGGTAATGACATTTACAATTGTGGTAACAGAGGACATCAACAGCGCTACATAATCTGTATACGCGATCCGATCTGCTTCTGCGGCAGAAGCGTTGTAATCGGTAATGCATTGTGCAATAGAGTCTTTGGCTTCAAACGTGTCGGCATAAATGTTAATGGATGAGGGCGCGTCCAGACTGACAACGCCGAAGGCTTCCATATTATCGTCGTAGCTTCCCGGAGAAATATAGGTATTGTAGATAGAAAGCAGCACCTCATCTTCGGGGTTTTCCAGATATAAATCCAGCGTAGAGGCCAACTCTGTTTCGCTCACCGCAAGCATTTCAGAAAGCATGTCTGGCTCATCTGCGTAAACCGTCTGTAAAATCTCTTTGCAGAGCTTTGCCTTATCAGAAACGCCTAAATTGGCAAGGTAGGTTTTTGTGTCTGCAATTTTATCGGCCTCGTCTTCCGGTTCAAACACCATGCCATTGAGAACATTAACCGCTTTATCAGCCTTTTGCGCTTTGACGACGCTGCTTTCATTTGTATAATGAATTAAATAGTCTGTAAGTGCTTTTGTATAACCAAATGTCGATTGAACAGTTGCGTTTGCGGCGTCCTCTTTAGGCCGGATTACGCCAGTAATTTTCAGTTCAACGGCGCTTTCAAGCAGGTTTTTCAGTTCTGCCTCGTCTTCAGTAATCTGGTCAAACGTGCCGTTTTGGTTTGCAGTATAAGTGTCGCATGCAGGGATCATGTAAAAACTTTTTCCGCAAATGTCTTCATAACTCCATTTTTGTGTTTCAACTTCAATCTTTTCCCCGCTTTCTATTTTTTTCATAAGCTCTTTGTATGCAGAAGACGGCAAAACGCCAATTTCATAAAGCGTAGTTGCAGGGATTTCGTTGTTCTCATCCAATATGAGAACAACATCATTGTATTGCGCCGGCCAGGATCCGTACAGAACATCATAGCTGTCGGTCACGGCGCTGCTGATTCCGCTGCCTCCGCTCCCCGGCATGAGCTCCCCAAAATGGCCGGAGGTTCTTTGCTGCACGCCAGGCGTTTGACCCATATTTCCCATAGTATTGAAGGAAGTGTTTTCAGCGCTTTCCAGCGTGCTCCCGTCGGTATTTACAAGCTCGCCTTCGGGGTCATACGTATAAACATAAAACTTTGTATCATAAGAGTAAACGATTCCGTTTTCTCCTATATACGACTGAATTGCGCTGTCTGGATCATCCAGATATCTTTTAAATCTGGTAAGATTGTTTTCTGTAATGCTTGTTGCAATGCTGGATGTCATTTCCAGACTTTTCCCATTGGAATAAACACCGTCAAGTTTATGGTCTGCCGCTTCTTTATAGTTTTCCACATTGTTCATTCCGGTTTCCATAATGCTGCTCAGATCAATAGATTGTGCCTGAATTGTAATCGGATACGACGTCATAGTACTTTTTTGAATGTCTGCAATATATGCATTTACGCCGTTTGACAGAGCCAGTATCAAGGCAATCCCAATAATTCCAATAGACCCGGCAAACGAGGTCAGAATTGTCCGGCCCGTTTTTGTCCACAGATTTTGAAAGGAAAGCGACAGTGCCGTAAAAAACGACATGGAAGCCCTACCCATATTTGCATGTTTTGGCGGCGCAAGCTTTGTACTGTCCACCTCAAAAGGGTTGGAATCGTCCGTAACTTTTCCGTCCCGGAGCTTTACAACACGGGTTGCGTATTGTTCAGCAAGCTCTGGGTTGTGCGTAACCATTACCACAAGGCGGTTTTTTGCTACCTCTTTAAGCAGCTCCATCACCTGGATGCTGGTTTCACTGTCCAAAGCGCCGGTTGGCTCGTCGGCCAGCAGGATGTCTGGATCATTGACAAGCGCGCGGGCAATCGCTACACGCTGCATCTGTCCGCCGGACATCTGGTTGGGCCGCTTATGGATCTGATCGCCAAGCCCGACCTGCTCCAAAGCATGTTTTGCCCTTTTCTTGCGCGCTGCTCTGGAAACGCCTGAAATTGTCAGTGCAAGCTCTACATTTGACAGAATCGTTTGATGCGGTATTAAATTATAACTTTGAAAGACAAAACCAATTGTATGGTTACGGTAAGAATCCCAATCCCGATCTTTATAGTCTTTGGTTGAAATACCATTGATTACCAGATTCCCACTGTCGTAGCGGTCAAGCCCGCCAATAATATTGAGCAGCGTTGTTTTACCAGACCCGCTTGGGCCAAGGACGGCGACAAACTCATTATCTCGAAGGTTTAAAGTAACTTCGTCAAGCGCGTCCTGTACCAGGGTCCCTGTTTTATACTTTTTGCTGATTTTTTGTATTTGCAGCATGCTGATAACTCCTATTCTGTAGTGTCACAGGAAATATTTTACAATATATCCATTCTTTTTTTGTGAATTATTTATGAATTACCAAATTTTTTTCATTTATACATTGCTATCGAGGAAAAAGAATTGTGCCATTGAAGAAATATTTTTCATTTGTACAGAACAGGTTTTTAAGGTTTTAAAAATAGAAAAAGACGCGGCGATACTTCCATCTTTATAGATACCGCCATATCCTTAAAAAAATGGGCGACCTTAACACACCTTCCGTATTTCAATTTTTTTAAAAACAACGGTTTGATCCAGAAGCAGGCTGTTTATTCTCTCACAAACTCAATCGCAATATCACCGTTGTTATTTGACACATTTAACGTTTTTGTGCCGTTGTCCTTGTTGGACGGTAAATTACTTTCGCCCTTTTTGATTTCAGATAAAATAGCGTAATCCTCATAACTTCCTATAACCGTACCGGAGATATTCCCATTTTTCGCAGTTAAAGTAAGTGTATTGCCTGCGTCCAGCTTATCAAAAGTAATATTTCCTCCGTTATCTGAAACAGATATACTTTCTTTCACTGCTAGCGGAGAAAGAGATATCTTCTCGTTTGTGGTTGACAGAACCAGCGTTTCTAAAAGTGCGTTGGGTATCTGTAAAAATATTTTTCGATTTTCAGCAGAGGGCTTACTACCAATGTAGTCTGTCCACTCTTTATTGCTCACGGCGGTCATAGTCAGTACATTTTCGTCTGAAACAGAAATATCATAATATTCTTTGTTGTTTTCAAAATAGTCCATATGGATTTGATTGTCCTTCGACAGCGATACTTCAATTTGCCTGTCGCGAACATCAACCCTGACTCCCTTTATTTGTGTTCCGTCTGCCGTATAGTTTTTTTGTGTAAACGGCTCGCTGTTATTCGAACAACCTGCTAAAAAAGCAATTCCACATACAAAGCACATTAAAAATGAAACAATTTTTTTCATAAAAATCCATACCTCCAAAATTTTAAAGTATTTTTTAAATAAGATTTATCAACAATAATTTTCATTGCTTAAAGCAACGTTGCCAGAGGTTGCGGCACAAAGTACCACATAGTTGCTCCTCTTTGCAGCTTTTATATAACTATTGCCTTTCACAATGCTCTATGCTAAAATGCAGTATAAACCTTTGTGTTACACAAAGGTCAATAGGAGGACGGCAAAAAATGCAAAAATATTTTTCGGTTGGAGAAGCGGCAAGAGCTGTTCATATGACAAGTGAAACTCTGCGTCATTATGACCGGATTGGATTAGTGAAGCCAAGTAAAAAGGACGAATGGACAAATTACCGCTATTACACAGAACAGGATATGGTTCGCTTGAATACTGTCCGGGCCTTGCAAATAATGGATTTGCCTTTACAAGAAATCAAACAAGTTTTGGAATATGATGATCTTGAAAAAATCATTGACTTTTTAGTGCGGGCAGAAAAAAAAGCAGATGAAAAAATTGCAGCGCTTCAATACAGCAAGGCAAAAATTCAATTGGCAAAAGCAGATTTTGAAAAGAAGCTGCAAAAACAGCAAAAGCTCGATGGCAGCTTTATCAAGGATTTTCCTTCCCGCGTAATTCTTCTTTCAGACACATTGGAAACACCAACGCTTGACAATCTTTGGAATTATCTCAGCCATTTTTATGATAAGCTTTCCCCTTCATTAAAAGAACAGTTTTCTTTTGAAGATTTAGCAGGTATTTATACTGAAAATGGGTTGTCCAGGCTCTTTGCCGTATGTATTCGTTATACAGGTACAGACGGGTTAAAGGTCTTGCCAAAGGGAAAATATTTATGTGCCAACTGCACCGAGGAAAATAGGGAAACCACATTAAACGAGCTGATAAAGATCGCAACTGCAGAGTATTGTGCCAACCCCCAATTTACAATACAGCTCATTGTTGTATCTGGTATTTTACAATGGAATTATCAAGTGCAAGTATATTTGGGAAGTTAAAGCAACCGATGGATTCCCTCTGATCCTGTGGAAATACGTGCCCCCCGCTTTCATGTTCAACTGTCTGCAAATGGAGAAACGGCATAGCCAAAGCTATGCCGTTTCTTGAAATTGCCTTTACTTTTTATTGTGTTGCTCCACCTGTCTGTTCTTAATCAGGAAACCTCTACGGTCCAGTTCATTGTATCTTCCAATTCGCCCCATTGAATCCCTGTCAGCTGGTCATATAGGCGCTGTGAAATTGCGCCTATCTTTCCTTCATTGATAGTCATGACTTTATCGCCCCATTTTAACTCGCCAATTGGTGAAATAACCGCCGCCGTGCCGGTTCCAAAAGATTCCCTGAGCCGACCTTCGCCGGAAGCCTTTGCAAGTTCATCAATAGAAATACGGCGTTCAGATACTTTATAGCCCCAAGAGCGCAAAAGCTCAATGGAAGACATGCGCGTAATTCCCGACAAAATAGAACCCTGCACTGCCGGCGTTACAATTTCGTCGTCAATGACAAAGAAAACATTCATTGCGCCAACTTCCTCTATATATTTCCGCTCTACACCGTCGAGCCATAAAACCTGCGTATAACCAATTTTTTCACTTTCATCCTGCGCTTTTAAGGACGCGGCATAATTGCCTGCAGTTTTTGCAAACCCCATACCACCCCTTACGGCGCGCACATAATTGGTTTCCACATAAATTTTTACAGGATTGAGCCCTTCCGGATAATAGGCGCCTACAGGCGAACAGATGATAACAAACAGCAGGTGCTTTGCAGTATGCACACCCAAAAAAGGATCCACTGCAAAAATAAACGGACGTATGTAAAGAGACGTACCCTGCTTTTTCGGAATCCATTCATCCTCAAGCCTGACCAGCGTCTTAATTGCTTCTACGCAAAACGACTCATCCACCGGCGGGATGCAAAGCCTTTCATTTGAAATATTCAGACGCGCCATATTCTTTTCCGGTCTGAATAAAAGGGTTTTTCCCTGCGCCGTTTTATAGGCCTTCATGCCTTCGAAAACTTCCTGCCCATAGTGCAGACACATGGCCGCAGGATCCAGCGGAATCGGCGCATATGGAACGATCCTGGGATCATGCCACCCCTGCCCTTCATCATAATTCATTAAAAACATGTGATCGGTAAAAATTTGGCCAAACCCAAGCTTGCTCTCATCAGCCGGCTTTTCTTTTGGGGTTTTGGTGCGTTCAATTCTAATTGCCTGCATGATTTTTCCTTCTCTCTTGTAAATTATCTGTATTTTACCACAAAGAGGCAGTTTTTGCAATATTGATACAGAGGAACTGCAAAAATATCAGCGCAAATTTTCTTTTTCCTGATTATAAGCGGAAAAAGCTATAAACTGCATATCGCGCGGGACAGGTGATACAAAGCGGTGCATCTGCTGCGTAACGGGGTGAACAAAGGCCATGCTGTTACAGTGCAGTGCCTGCCGGCCAATATAGGTAAGATTTCCTCCATACAGGCTGTCCCCGGCAAGAGGATGGCCTATGGAAGCCATATGCACACGGATTTGGTGCGTTCGCCCCGTTTCGAGCCGCAATGCCAGCAGCGTATGGTTCTGCTCATGTGCAAGGGCCGTATAGTGCGTTACGGCGTGCCGCCCATCCGGGGCTGTTTCGCGCTGGATGGTATGCCCCGGCTTTATACGGATGCAACTGTCTATCGTTGCACTGCCGCATAAAACACCCTGCGCTACGGCCAAATAGGTCTTTTCCACCTGCCGTGCCAGCGCATATGCGCAAAAGGCGTCTTTTGCCACCAGAACAAGCCCGCTTGTATCCTTATCCAAACGGTTGAGAAGACGGATTTTATAGCTTTCACCTTTTTGACGCATATGGGCGCTGCAGGCATTTGCAAGGGTGTCGCTCGTATGACCGCACGAAGTGGGGTGTACAGGCATGCCAGGTGGCTTATTAAGTAAGAGCAGATGTACGTCTTCGTAAAGAATTTGTAGCGGTAAAGAAACCGGCTCAACTGTATTTTTCTCTAGTGGCAAAGCGAGCGTAATGACTTGCCCCGCCTCAACTCTGTCGATAGCCCACAGCCTTTCCCCCCTGGAGGTAAGGCCGTTTTCTTTGTTTTTCAACGCAGCCAGCAAGCGTGCGGAAACATGGCAATGGTTTTTTAAAAAACTTTTAAGCATAACGCCGTCAAAGCTTTCCGGCACTGTAAAAATAATCTTTTTTTCCCGGTTTTGCATCATAAAGCCTCCATCAGTGCACCACCCGCCATATACTCAAAAGCAAAGCCGTCTGCAGCAGCATAATCAGCGGCAACCCCAGCATAAACTTTAATTTTTTTGTTTTGTGGCGTATGATAAGCATACAGATATACATGCTCAAACTTCCGCCGAGCAAAGCCGTAAGCAACAGCGTTTTTTCTTTTACGCGCCGCTTACCAATGCGGGCGTTGCGTTTGTCCAGCACGGTTATTGCCACTGCAAACAAATGAACAGATAACAAATAAAACAATAAAAAGAAAAGATGCCATGGAATTTGTGGCATGGGAAATTGCCCGCCTTTCACATAATTTTCACTTGTCCCCATTATACATAGGGTAGAGCCATTCTTTTTACCAATCACTCATCCCCTGTTGCGGAAAAATGGAAAACGGCAGTACGGAAAGGAACGAAAAGATTTATGAAACTGAAAAAAAGTAAATATATGCCGCTTACACTTGCAATTGTTTTACTTGCCTGCGCCGTTGGCGCTTCGTGTATTTTATTGCACAACACACCTGCACAGCCGGGTAAAACGCTCCAATCCGCCCAGACAGCCAGCGTAGACAACACACTTTTCAGCGAAAAGGTAACGCCCAGACACGGCGCATATTTGCAGCATGAAGGCGAGATGATGGCCGTGTGGGTTCCGTTTATGTCATTAAGCGTGGAAAACGAAGGAACAAAGGAAGCCTTTGAAAAAAAGTTTGACGAAATTGTAAAAACATCAAAAGAACACAATATGAATACATTGATCGTACACGTCCGCCCTTACGGCGACGCATTATATCCAAGCGAATATTATCCATGGTCGCACATTTTAACAGGCACACAGGGTAAAGACCCGGGGTATGACCCATTGGAATATATGATTGACGCGGCGCATGCGGCGGGTTTGGAATTTCACGCCTGGATCAACCCGCTGCGAATTAAGGTAAGCCAAACGCCGCAAAAGCTTTCTGAGGATAATCCACACAACCTTTGGAAAAACGACGATGACAAAACGAACGACGACTGGACGCTTTCCTGGGCTGGAGATATCTATTTAAACCCGGCAAGCGCCGGTGCACGCGGCTATATTATCGACTCTATTGAAGAGATCATACGCAACTATGCCGTAGACGGTATACACTTTGACGACTATTTCTACCCAACCAGCGATGCGGAATATGATAAAACCTCTTACCAGGCGTACAGAGAAAGCCTGGATCAAGACGCCACACCGCTTACGCTCACCGCCTGGCGCACCGCCAACATCAGCAGTTTGATTGCCGGTGTATATAACAGAATCCATGCGTTGACGGATGAGGTTGTATTTGGTGTTTCGCCGCAAGGGAACATAGAAAATGATCTGGGAATGGGCGCCGATGTGTATGACTGGGGCAGCATACAGGGGTATGTGGATTACCTGTGCCCGCAGATTTATGTAAGTTTCGACCATGCGCTTTTGCCTTATGACCAAACGGCGCAGCAATGGCGCGCGCTTACGACCAATCCAAATGTAAAGCTATATATTGGGTTGGCCGTTTATAAAGCGGGCAGTGACGCCGACGAAGGCACCTGGGAAAGCGCCAACGATATTTTAAAGCAACAAATTGAATATGGCAGGAACCTTGGGGCCGACGGGTTTATGCTTTATGCGTATGACTATCTGGTAAACGACCAGACAAAAGAAGAAATTGAGAACGTAATGAAAATAATTTAACCGTTTAAAGCAAAACACCCTGGCAGCCCTTCCGGCTGCAGTCGGTCAGTTTCACCGTTTGCAACCGGCCGGAAAGATCGTTTGCACAGGGAACCAGAACCGGAGTATAGTTTTTGGTATACCCCTGGCAGTTTCCGCCGTGGTCGCATGTTTCAAACAAAACCTCTTCGCAGCGGCCCATTTGTGTTGAAAGAAATGTTTGCCTGGCCTGCTGTGTAAGCTGCAGCATAATTTTGGCGCGCTGCTCACGGACCGACGCTTCAACCTGTCCGGGGGCCTGATCCGCTACTGTCCCCGGGCGGCGCGAGTAAGAAAAAACATGTGCTTTTGCAAAGCCGACTTTTTTTACAAAACCGCAGGACTGTTCAAACTCCTTTTGCGTTTCCCCGGGAAAACCAACCATTATATCCGTTGTAATTGCAGAATTTATAAAGGCATGCCGCAGATTTTGTACAATGGTAAAATATTCCTGTACGTTGTAATGGCGGTTCATTCGGCGCAGCGTTGCATCACAGCCGCTTTGCAGGGAAAGGTGAAACTGCGGGCAAAGTTTTTTCTGGCTGGAAAGGCGTGCGATTGTCGTTTCGTCCATGCGCTCCGGCTCAAGCGAACCCAGCCGCACGCGGCAAATCCCTTCTACAGAACAGGCTGCTTCAATTGCATCGGCCAGATTAAGCCCCAAATCCTGGCCGTAGGCAGACAGGTTAATCCCGACCAGCACTACTTCCTTATAGCCTTTTTGCGCCAAACACGTAATTTCCTGTTTTATGTCTTCCAGCGCCTTTGAACGTACTCTTCCCCTTGCATATGGAATGATGCAGTAGGAGCAAAAACGGTTGCATCCGTCTTCTATTTTTACAAAAGCCCTTGTCCGCCCATCAAACGTATGGATCGTCATCGCTTCAAATCGCGCGCCGTTCTCATGCGGGACAACCCTGTATACTTTTTCCCGTGTTTCTAAAAACTTTGCGATACAGCGCAGTAATTCACCTCTGCATTTGTTTCCCAGAACGATATCTGCCTGTAAAAAACGCGTAGACTCCTGCGGGAAGGCCTGCGGCAGGCAGCCGGTCAGTACAACAATGGCGTCCGGATTTTCCCTGCGTATTCTGCGCAGCCACTTATAAGCCTTATTGTCGCTGACAGAGGTAACTGTGCAAGAATTCAGAATGCAGATTTCCGGTTTTTCTGTAAAAGGCGCCGGCGTAAAGCCCGCGCCTGCAAGTATTTCATGCATGACCTGTGATTCGTACTGATTCACCTTACAGCCAAGCGTTACGATACAAAAAGTCATGAAGCTACTCCTTTTTCGCCTTATGTATAATTAATAGGTTTTTCTCTTTTAGATTGGAAGGATGAACAAAATAAGAATGGCAATGTTGAAAATAACGCATAATATGTTACTGAATTGCATTTTTGTCCAATATCCAATTGATATTGGCGTTTGAAAGTGGTATATTATAGACGAATTTTAATATATTGGGGGAAATGGAAATGTATTCAACCACAATTGCAATTCCTGATCTAGAGGCCGCAAAAAAGTTTGTAAATATTTCCGGAAAATATTCCAATCATGTGATACGGCTTAAGTGCGACCACTATGTTATTGACGCGCATTCCATTATGGGTATCATTAGCCTGGACAAGACAAAACCCATTGTCCTTGAAGCAGAGGGAACGGTACCTTCAGAGTTTATAACCGATATTGCCCCTTTTCAGACAAACGATACAAAATAAAAACAAAACCATATAAGAGTATAAAAGCCGCCTGGTAAAATGTCAAGCGGCGTAGCAACGGCTTCCGAAAATAACGGGAGCCGTTTTTTATGCACAAAGACCGCGCCTGTAACAGAGCGCGGCCTTTGTGCGATTCATATATTAAGAAGTGAGAGTTAGGCAAATATTTTTCCTATATCAAAATCTACTTTTTGTTTTGCCAGATACTTTTGCAATTGCAATGTATCTTCAACCGTAACCGTCCCGTTGGCGTCGATATCTGCGGCAGAAAAAGCGGTGTCTGTCAGTACTTCTGTTTTAGCAATATGTCTTTGCATGAGAAGTACGTCTTCAATTTCTATATTCCCATTTTCGTTTACGTCGCCCAGAGTATAAGAACCCGCCTGATGCGCTTCCAGCAGAATGGTTCCCTTTTCCCCGCTGTTTACAGTAGCCTTCCCATCCTGTACAACGCATTTGGCACCCGTATACGCATTTGTAAGCACTGTTTCGTCGGCAAAAATGCTGGAAACCTCTATGGTTACATCTGTAAGGGGCCGGGCAGAAATACAGGCGGCAATTTTGTCACTGATCCCGTCTTTGTCATACATTCTTGTAAACGCATAGCCGGAGGAGCTTTCCACCTTTGTATGCGCGCCCGCTCCTACTGCGATATGCCGGTCGCGAAACGTACCAACTTTCTGCCAGTGGGAAAGCGCATCTGTGTCCAGACTGTTCCAGTTCATGTCGCCCCTTAGCCTGTGATCCCCTTTAGCCTGTGAACTTGGTACCCAGGGCCGGTTAGATTCGTCTCCATAATAAATTTGTACGGCGCCCGGCAACAGCAAAAACGCCGAACCGTTATAAATTGCATCTTGCCTGTTAAGTGTTGTGTCGTGAGAAGACAGGTAACTTAACACATTAAAGTTTTCCTTGGTATTAATGTTTTGTGCGTAAGACGTATAGAGCGCATCCAGATTTTCAACGGCAGGCAAGCCGCCTCCCTGCTGAATGCTGAAGTTAATCATAGAATCAAATCCGCCCTCTGTGTAATAGGCGTTGTCTTCCACACCCTGACCCCAGTTCTCACCTGTCATCCAGAAATCCAGATCATCCAGCGCTTTATCCGGATTATTGTCTTTCCATGTTCGGAGCGCCTGGGTACAGGCCTCTTTGAGCTTTTTCCAGGAAGCAAGCTCCACATGCTTTGCTGTGTCGCACCGGAAGCCGTCAATACCAAATTCTTCTACCCATTCGGCAAGCCACATGACAAGATAATCCGACACCGTGGCAGTGGAAGGATATTTTTCCATTTTTTCACTGTATGTTCCTTCCTGCCACCATTTTGTTACCAAAAGCGGCGGAATAGCAACCTTGTCTGTAGATTCTGTTTTAAAATCCGGCAGAGATTCCAAACTTCCCTCCAGATCGCCGGATGAATATATATAGCCTGCAATACCGGGCGCACCCACGCGAATCCAGTCCGGTCCCCACCATTTTGCCCAATCCTGTGCGTTTGTATTGTAATCTATGTAATTATGGTAATTTCTGATTCCATCGAGCTTATAAAATAAAGATTGATAATTATTTTTCAGCGTCCCGTAATCAAATTCTTCCATATCTTGTACTGTGTTGTAACCGGGATGATTCATAACGACGTCCATAATAATACGAATTCCGTGTGCATGCGCCGTATCTACCAGTTTTTGAAATTCTTCTTTCGTCCCAAAATTTTTGTCTGTTTCTGTGTAGTCGAGCGCATAGTAACCGTGATACGCATAATGGACATAAGAACCTCCATCGTCGCCCTGGCAATAACCGTGGATTTGCTCATACGGCGCACTCAGCCAAATTGCATTTACACCAAGATCCGTAAAATAGCCTTCTTCAATTTTTTTTGTGATCCCTGCAAAGTCCCCTCCATGAAAGGTCGCCCCTGCCGTATTCCAGCCTTCCAGCGGCTGACCTTCTGCATCCAGCGTTCTCCCATACGCATGGTCGTTGTCTGGATTGCCGTTTTCAAAGCGGTCTGTCAGCAGAAAATAAACCGTCGCATTGTCCCACGAAAAATCCGCAGGATTTTTTCCCCCGGCGGCATCTGCCTGCGCACTGACTGTTACAGCGGAGGATGCCAAACATCCTGCTATGAGAACAATGCAAAGCAGAAGACACAAAAGCAATTTTTTTGCGCGCATTTTAAGCCCTCCAAAAATAAAATAAATTTTTTATTATTATATCATATATACAATTTACAGGAAACATCTTTTTAATTGTTATTATTAATTTTGTAGGTCTATATA
>OMCN01000197.1_pt1 | contig 37573 bp, 42 predicted proteins | sample 1645061 | NCBI WGS metagenome assembly OMCN01 (sample SAMEA103958124, study PRJEB25191) | human gut metagenome | biome: human-associated habitat [ENVO:00009003]; feature: intestine environment [ENVO:2100002]; material: feces | place: Germany | collected 2013/2015 | reverse complement strand
TCGTCTGACACTGCGCCGGTGGATGAGACGCTGGAGGAAGCGCTTGCAGAGGAACACACGCTGGAGCTGGAAAGCGAGCTGGAGCAAGACGAGCACCCCAGAGACTACAACGCCGAGCTGGAGGACGAGGAAGAGGAAGCCGCGCCCACCAGCGAAAAACGGCTCAAGCGGGAAATTCGTGCAGAGGCGTTGAAGCGTTTAGAGGAAGCAGCCCGGACGGAATCCGATTTTCTGACTGTGGTAGACGAGTGGAACAAGCTGGACAGGAACCGGGAGCGCAGGGAGCGTGACCATGAAAATCTCCGCGGGGATGTTCCGTTGGAATTTCAGGCGGTGCCTGAACCGAAGATCGCCCCGCTGTGGATGAATCTGCCGAGGTTCCGCCAGCTTTGTCAGGGAAATTTTCTCGACATCATCTTCTCCTGTCCCTACGAGCTGCATGAGCTGACAGCAAACCGTTTTCTCTCCAAGCTCTTTTTTACCCTCAGTGATGAGCAGAAGGAGGTGCTGTATTACCTGTTCGTCAAGCAATACAGCGCCGCACGGCTTGCCGCCATCCGTGGGCAGTCCGACCGGAACATCCGAAAGCTACGGATGACCATTCAGAAAAAGCTGCAAAAGCGGATGTACGAGCATCTGAGCGAAAAACAGGAGAAGGACTACAGCATTACTCTGCGAGAACGCGAGTTTATAGAGGAATATGAGGCGTTGCTGCAAACCATGGGCAAGGATGCCGTGATCCGCCGAGAGAACAAAACCAAGCCGAGAAAAAAGAAAGCCGCCCTTGACGATGCCAAGGACGGTTGATACAATAGTAATATGGTTAATATATAGATAGATTACGATTTGAGAGGAACAGCGTCATGAACAATCTGTTTGCGCAGTCCCGTTCCCATTGGGTGCGGTATGACCGCTATGAGATCAAGATCGGCAAGGACGGAAAGCGCTATATTACGCCGGAGAAGGCGGCAAAGCCCGACATCTATAACCCGCTGAAGGAGTCCTCCGAGATGGTGCTGGAGGCACTGAATGTGGGGATGTTGATGATGAACCGCAGGCCGGAAGATGTGGTGGAAAAGGCGATTCTGTCCTTTGTGACCCATTACGGTCTGTTGGGGCTGATGACGGCGCTGCCCACCACGCCGTCCTTTATGGACTATGAGGCAGTCTATCTGCCGAAGAATCACTTCATCAAGGAAGAAAGCATGGCAACAGAGGACTACCTTGCCCTGTTCTATCCCTTTGACAAATTGGATGTAGTGAAAAAAGGCGTGGAATCCAGTTGGAATGTTTCCGGGGATAATATGATGATTGCCCTGACCATGACCTTCATGGATGAGCCGATGGCAAAGAACATGAGCTTCCAGCGGGAATATGCAGAACCGTATGATTGGGTGGCGCAGCAGTTCAAGGATTGGGCGTTCACGCTGACTACCTCTATTTTGTACTACAATGACTACGACAGCATTGACGAGGATACAAGAAATCTCTACCGCAAGGCCATGGCTGCCTTCGGCGGCATTGCGCCGAGCTATCATATTGAACTGCTGGAGAAACCGACGATCTATTGGGATTTCCATTCGCTGCTGCTGGGTATCCAGATGATGTTCAGCTTCATGCTGGTTGATGATGCGAAACCCCTGCGGCTGTGCAAGCACTGCCAGAAGGTATTCCTCGGCAGCCGGGCCAATTCCGCATTTTGCAGCGCCCGGTGCAAGAATCAGTATAATGTCTATAAGAGCAGAGGGAAGAATAAGGGAAAGGACGGTGAGAATAATGATTGACCGCTGGATCGCAGAAGCGACCGAATGCGATTTCAAGGTCGCGCTGGAGGTAAAGAAGCCGAAAAGCTGGCTCAAAAGCGTCAGCGCCTTTGCAAATGGCATTGGCGGCACGCTGTTTTTCGGTATTGATAATGACAGAAATGTTGTCGGCTTAGCTGACGCACAGAACAATGCGGAGGCAATCAGCCGCTTGATCAAAGAGCGTATCACGCCTTATCCGAGTTTTATCCTCGCACCAGAACAGGAGGACGGCAAGGATATTCTTGTGCTGTCTGTGTCAGCAGGGCGCTCCACACCGTATTACTACAAAGCGGACGGCATTATGGAGGCGTATATCCGCATTGGCAATGAAAGCGTGATTGCCCCGTCCTATGTGCTGAATCAGCTGATTCTCAAAGGGATGCACCGCACCTATGACGAACTGGTTTCCGAGTATGATTTCAAGGATTACGCTTTTTCCAAGCTGCGCGAACGGTATAAGGCTTGGACGGGCAACAGCATGGAAGAAAAGCTGTTCGATTCCTTCGATATGCGGGACGAACACGGCAAGCTGACCAATGCAGGCGCTTTGCTTGCAGATGATTCTCCCATCAGGCATTCCCGCCTGTTCTGCACACGCTGGAACGGCCTTGATAAAAGCGGCGGCATGGTGGATGCACTTGACAGCGCAGAATTCTCCGGCAGCCTGATCATTCTGCTCAATGAGGGTGTCAGTTTTGTTAAGCGGAATATGAAAACACGCTGGAAGAAAACCGCCGATTCTCGTGTTGAGATGCCCGACTACTGCGAGCGGAGCGTTTTTGAGGCGCTTGTCAATGCGCTGATCCATCGTGATTATCTGATTTTGGGCAGCGAAGTTCACATCGACATTTACGATGACCGCCTTGCCATTTATTCTCCCGGCGGTATGGCAGACGGCACACGGATACAGGAGCGTGATCTGTCCAGCATTTCCTCCACGCGCCGCAACCCTGTCCTTGCAGATATTTTCGGACGGCTGGGCTATATGGAGCGGCAAGGCAGCGGCTTTAAGAAAATCACGGAAACCTACCGCGCCGCTCACAATTACCGTGACGAACTGGAGCCAAAATTCTATTCCGATGCCAGTTCGTTCCAAGTTACGCTCTATAATCTGAATTATGGAGCGGCGGCAAACACAACCAAGATTACGATTGAAGATGAAAATGTTGCGATTGAGGTTGCGATTGACCGGCTGAACGCAAGCCAAGGTACGATTGCAAAGGCGAAAGCGGTATTTGCAAATATGGGCGTCGATGGTGTCTTTGGCCGATCCGATATAGCTGCTATCACAAAGGATTCTGTTACTGCCGCAGGGAATCTCATTACAAAACTGAAAAATGCGGATTTGATTGAGCCTGTCAGTGGCTTTGGAAAGGGCAAGTATAAGTTTATACCGCCTAAAGAATAAAGATAATGCCCGTTATCGGCCATGCTGCCAATAACGGGCATTTGTCATTCATATACAAGCTCGGTCAGAACGATTTCCTCCGCACGGCTGCGGATGTTGTTCATGCGGCACACCCATTCCATCTGGTCGGCGGCTTTGAGTGCTTCGGTCACACCTTCCCGCTTCGCCATTGCAGAAACGATGATTTCCATACGCTCATTGCAGGCTTGGTCGATCTCGGCAAGGTGACGATGCAGCGTTCCGCTTGTGAGCAAATTTGCGTAAAGAACAGGACGATGCTCCTTCAGATAGCTGCGGCGCATACACCCATACTTGCCGATTTGGTATTCCGGTTCTTCCGGCAGCGAGAGATTGGGAATAAGATAATCTCCCTCTTGTCGGTAAGTGACACCCATTTCCTCAAATAGAGATTTCATAAGAATCAGCTCCTTTTTGTGTTGATTTTCAGCGGTTAATAGGTTTTTCTACTCCTTTCCTATAACTGCTGTTCCATTCACCACAAATGAGCCGCAGTCATATGTATTAGGTGGGAGAAACCACCCTCTACATAGTATCTCTTGATTCTGAATACTGTTACTCTCTCCGTCCAAACCGTCGTCCTGCGAAAGGCGACAGTAAAGGGCGGTGATTTTTTCTTGATCTGTATTCTTATTGTTGACTGTCATAGCGTTTAACTCCTTTCCGACAGCCGAATCAAGCAATGGGATATATGCCATTATATTGATTTCGGCTGTCCTTTTCGATTGTGCGGTTGCCTCCATTCCTTCTGAAGCAGCAGCTCCTTGAACTGCTCCAATACGCACTGCCGCCCCTTGGGGTCATAATGAGTCGTAACATCATAAACCGTGCCACCGATTTTCATATGAAAATGCGAGTCGGCATTGTTTTCAAAAAGTTGATTGTACGGATATTTTTGAATGAATTGTTCCATAGGGATACCTCCTCATCTTTCATCCCGATTACGCTGACGGATTAGGTATTTGCGATAGTGATCGCAAGCCTTGATGATAAAATCTTCCGTCATCTTCGCATCCAGCCCTTGCGGAAGAACCTTCCGCAGACGGGAGGTGGGAACTTTCACCATTTCCCGCTGGTTAGCTTTTTCCTCCGACATAACGGTTTGGATGGTTGCCTTGGTCAATGCGCCCTCCCGGTCAGCCTTGTGCATCCGCCACGCCTGCGAATAGGACGGGGTGCAGTCGTTGATGGCGCACTGCTCCAGCACCTCCCGCTGGATGGATTCGTCAAGGAACGAAAGCTCCACACCGACAGACAAGGCGATTTCACCTTTATCCATCTTTTCAAGGAACTCTGGAATGAGATAGGTCAGGCGGATATAGCGCCGTACCTGAGATTTGCTGTCATCGGACTGCTGTGCAATAATCTCAGCGGTTTCCAACTTCCGACCAAGTTGGTCGGAAGTTAGGTCAGAGCGGTGTCCTTGTCTGCTCATTGCTTCCAGCTTCATTCTGTACGCAAATGCTTTTTCGGAGGGCAGAATATGCTCCCGGTGCAGATTACTATCCACCACGGCAATGGCGGCAGCATCCCGGTCAAGGGCATAAATTAAGGCAGGGACTTCGGTGATCCCTGCCTTTTGTGCTGCGTGTAAGCGGCGGTGGCCGCTTATGACCTCATATTCCTCTGTATTTTCAATCGGTCGGACGATCAACGGCGAAAGAATACCTTGCGTCTGTATGCTTTCGATCAGCATGTTCATTTCCTCATCGTCCTTAACCTTGAACGGGTGTCCGTCAAAGGGGTGCAATTTTTCTACCGGAATTGCCACCGGCTTTTTCATCGTATTTTTCATTTTATCTACCTCTTTCCTTGTATCTTGCACGGGCTTTTTTCTCCAGCTCGTGCTCTTGCTTTAGCAATTCATACAGGTGCGGAGATTTCTCTAAAATCCGCTCCGCACGGCGCAGATGCTCCCTTGCAGGCTTCATCTGCCCGGATACCGCCTTGCGGCGGTCCTTGTTTTGCGCCTGTTCCTCCGGCGACTTGGGGCGGCGTATGCGGTTGCTGAGGTCGCTGCGCTCACACTCCAAAGCGGAAAGCTCTGCCTTGGATTGCTCAATATTTGCTTGCAGGTCGGCTGTCGTATGGATGTCGTGCTCCTGTAAAAAGTGATAATCGGCAATCAACTCTTTCAAATCCTTTTCCGCCGCACGCAGATCTGGCGACAACAGCATTACATCGGCAAGCTCGGCTACGATTTGAATTGCCGTTATGACAAGATAAAACACCGCATCCACCAAAACGGTGGCAGTGTCGTAGCTGTGTTCAATTGAGAAGCCCAGCTTTCGCAGCTCGTCCTCCAACGGAAATTTCTTCGGTTTATACGGCGGTCGGTATTCCAAGGTGAATAGCCGATACCGATTTTCGGCGTTCTGCCGCAGCTGTGCGTTGACACGATCTTTGGAAAAGCCGATGCCGCTCAGCCGCACGGCACGCTCCCAATGCTTCGCTTTAACTGAAAAGCGCACCGGATCAAGGGTATAGCCCATCGCATAAAGCTGACTTTCAAACTCTCTTGGGCTGGTCGCAAAGGACAGGCAGTATTCCACATCCTCCCGCAGATAGTCTCGATGCGTTTTCTTGCCGGCCTTGTGAACCCAATATTCTTTCTTCTTGCCCTTGGAGTAGAAATCGCTGTTTTCGAGGATGGATACCCCATACACATCTCTCCTTTCGGGGGATTGGGGGCTGCGCCCCCAAAGAGTCAGCCGATTTCGGCTGTAATTGGGACTTTTGCGGCACACAAAGTCCCTGCTTGCTATACCGTAGGACGCACCCCGCAGGGCATAAGGAAAAGCGGCTGTCAGATACCGAGATTTCAGCGTATCTCTGCGCTGCACGATGCCGCAAACTGCTTTCTTGCCCCTGGGGATACATCTTGTTTCTGAGCCAAAATGGCTTTGATTCTGCTGCAAATACTATGATTTGAGTCACATATCGGCGTTTTGGCTCAGCCGAACATTTCAAGGTCATCCAGCACACTCTTTTCATTTTCGGCTTGCTGCTCCTCGGTCAACTCCGGTTGTACCTGCTCAAAAACAGGAGGTGCCGCAACAAACGACACCTCCTGCAATTCCTCCCGTATGACCTGCCGAATATCCTCCAGCAAAAAGCCGTTTGCGGATGACTGCCGCTGCATTTCGTTTAAGACCGCCGTTACCATAAAAGCGTTGCGGGATTTATCCAGCGACTGTAAATACTGTGCGGCTTTTGCCTCTGTCGGCTTGTCCAAATCAAACCGCACATTGATCCGATATTTGCTCATTTCTTCGCCTCAGCCTTCATCTGCGCCTCGGCCATATACTCATATCCCTTTGCGGCGGCGCAGATGTCCTCGACGAATTTCACCCGATCAGCGTTAAACTTATAAAAGTTCTTCACAAGGCAGCCGCCTCCGCCCGTCACATACAAGGTCATCGTGTTTTCGTCATAGCCGTGCTCACGAAGTCTGCGGAAGATATCCCGCACATACTCGGCGGCGACGCTCTTGATGATTTTCAGATCGGCAGGCGCAATGTTTGCCGTGCCGGTGATCAGCACCTCGTCGATGATGGCGTCGTTGATTTCCCGCTGCGTTTTCTGCATAAATGCCTCACGGACAGCGAGGGTACACTGATAAGTCCCAAATTTCTCGGTGAACATTTTGCCCTGCTGCGGTTTGCCGTTGATCATATACAGGGTGTTCATTGTGCCGTTGCCGATGTCGGCGATCAGGTTGACACCCTTCAGCGTGGTGGCAAAGCTGGCAATAGCGGCGTACCCCTGCGGATAGATACGCACATCGTCGATATAGAGGTGGTAGTCCGCCTTTTTGTAGGAGAACTCCACCTCGGCGTTCTTCATCAGATACGCCTTAAAATCTGCCTTTTGCCCGCTTGTCCAAGTCAGGGGCAGACCGGCGGCAATCACGATGTGCGCCTCGGTGAGATTTTCGGCTTTCAGCACCTTGGCGATGGCCGCAAGGGTCAGCACATAGTAGTCCTCGTCCTTGATCTTATCCGGCGCAAACTCCTTGTGTCCCTCACCGATGAGATAATACCTGCCGCCGTAGACCAGCATATCCGCCGTGAACAGCGGCTCGTGGTCATAGGCGGCGATGCCGGTGGGAAAGCAGCAATTGGCCGTTTTCATATTCCCGTACCCGTGGTCGATGCCGATGATTTTTGTGTTGTGGATTGTTTTCATCATAAGTCCTTTCCTGCGCATAGCGCATTTCAAAATATTTCGGATAACTCTTTTTCGGGCGGTTATCCATTGATCCCGTTTTGCCGTAAGATTTCTGTGTACAGTTCTTTTTCAGCCGGTAATACCGCTTTCAAAAAATAGTTGCAGTAGATACCGTACCGAGAAATGAGCTGCACGCATTTTGTTTCCTCACCGTCATCCAGCAGCAGACAGTTTTCCTTATAGCAATTACAGCAAGTCTTGTGCACAAGACTTTTGATTTTTGCCCGTTGCCTTGGCGTAATTCTGAATACCATAGACTAAACCTCCTTTCCGTTTTTCGGGCAGTAAAAAAGCCGCCGAGTGTAACCTCGACGGCTCGATGACTGCCTTCTGTATATTGAATGGGGGAAACGGCTGAAAAGGGTATGTTTATAGCAACACAGTAAAAATGCTGTCCGCAACATCGGGAAAAAGCCTTGAATATCAGGCGCTTTTCTGCTACAATTATATAGAACAAATGTTTCTGTTTGGCGATTCGGAGAAAAAACATCTTGGCTTTTTATCGCCGCAAGACCGGTTTATGGGACACTTGGCTTGATAAAATATAGAAGGAGGCAGGGCGTATGAGCGATGGACTTGGCTTTCTTACTGCCGTTTACCGGGACGGTCGTGTACATATAGGCGGCAAAAGCTACCCGGCAGGAACCTTTGCGGTGCAGCTTTTGAATCAGTATTATAAGGATGACACGGCGGCGAGGATCGCCGTGTTCTGGCAAAGTAACTGGAATGTACAGGAGCAGCTATGCGCCGGGTATCTGAACGAAACAGATTTTATTAAGGCCGGAAAGGAGATTCTGACAATTCTGCAAGCCCTGCCGAGGCTCAAGCCATTTTCCTCCTTGGACATTGCAGCGGAGAAGCAGCGAATTGCAGAGCTATTCACGGAAGGCAACGCTGCTGCCCTTTCCGACTATCTGCGGCGCAGAGCAGCAACAGCGCAATTCGATGGTGTGTTCCCTCCTGAATATAATAAGGCGCTGCTCAAAACCGGTGAAATGATGTACGCAACCGTTTTAAGTACTCTCCGCTTCTATGATGCTATCCCGGAGGATATGCGCAAGGCTTTTGAGCAATTTAAGAAATTCGCTTCCCGTGTGGATGAAGCCGACCGCTTTGACGAGCGGCATTTGCTGCCCATTGCAACAGAGATATTCGGGACGAATTCATTTCCCTTGCACACGGAATATATTGCTCTCCCGAAACGGCGAAACAGTCGCATCCTTGTCACTGCCCGAAGAATGACCTTTGAGAGCTATTACAGCTTTGTGCTGACGGACTTCTTTGAAGGACTGCACCACGGGCATTACCCGAGGCAGTGCGAGGTTTGCAAGCAGTATTTCCTGATGCAGAACGCACGGCGGCAGAAATACTGCACCTATGGCACGGCACCGGAGTTGTACCACGGTGAAAAGATCAGCTGCCGCCGGTACGCCATCATTCAGGGCAAAGCGGAGCGGGCAAAGGATAACCCGCTGAAGGCCGCCTATGACCGCCGTTGCTCGGCGATCCGCTCCGAAAAAAGCCGGGGAACGATCTCTGCCGAGTTTGCACAAGTAGCGCAGGAAATGGCAAAGCGCCGGTTGGAGCAGGCGGAGGAGGACGATGCCTACGCCAAAGCAAATTACTTTACCGATTTGGAGCGTACCAAGCTGTACGCTGACACGGACAAAAGAATGAAATGATGGGAGGTGCATCCGGTGTCTGAAGAACAGAATGAAGTCTTAGAGCAACAGCGGTATCTTTTGGAGCGCCGGATGTACCGTCTTGACCCTGCGCCGCCGAAGCTGCCAGCCCAGGAATACATCGTCCGCTATCTCACCGAAAAAGAGGACAAGTATCTTGCATGTTTATTTGCTGAAATATTATTAATAGATGTCACAGGTAGAATAGCAGACAAGAAATTGCCCCTCAAATGGGGTAATTTGACAAAAAAATAAAACTGTGCTATTCTTTGAATCAGGATCAGTGCACGGGTCTTACAAAACAATTTTACAATACCCCTATAAGAGATGCGCGAGGGACAAGCCCGATGACCGCACGGCAACCTCCCGGAGAGAAAGGTGCCAAAGCTTGTACGATAGGTGATACCAGCCCCGCAAGCTGGATTTTTTGCACCTATTTTCCGGGAGTACGGGGAAATGAGGTGTATTTTTATGAGCAATGGCATTCGTTACAGAGTCCAAACTCACTGGGGCTACTTCAGTCTGGATGAGGATTCTTATCAGGACTATCTAGCGGGTAAACTGTGGATCATCTGGAAACCCGGCAAGACAGAGACGCCCAAGCCAGAGGCAGAATTGACTCACCTGTCTGCCGAGGCGATTCGACTTCGTGAGTCGGCGCATGCAGATGCCTATTCCTTGCTGCAAGTAAGATTCCCCGCCACAGCAATAACGCCTTATCAAAAACGCATGGAGAATGTGGGCATTGACGAATTGCTTTTGTCGGTGCGTTCCTCTAACGGATTGCACGGAGCTGGGTTAGACACATTATGTGGTGTGATGAAGATCATGGAGCAAGAGGGCGGCCTGCGTTCCGTGCGGAATTTGGGAACCAAAAGTGAGGCTGAGATTCGCCGACACTTTATTAATTACTGCTACGGTCTGCTATCCGAAGGTGAAAAGGGGCAATACTGGCAGATGATTATTGATGGCAATCAGAAAAATGCACTTTAATTAATGGAGGGATAAAGAATGTTCGGAGCAATTATCGGCGATGTGGTCGGCTCAAGATTTGAGTTTGACAACTGTAAATCCAAGGAGTTTGAGCTCTTTACCAACACCTGTGACTATACTGATGACACGGTGATGACGCTGGCGGTGGCCAAAGCGCTGCTACTCTATGGGGCCATCACGGATATGGACGCCTTCAAGCGGGAGCTTGTCCGGGTGATGCACGAGGTGGGGATGCCGCACCCGCACTGCGGCTATGGTGGAAGATTCTGCACATGGATGATGAAGAATTATACCGAGCCTTACGGCAGCTATGGCAACGGCTCGGCTATGCGGGTGTCCCCGGTGGCGTGGTTTGCCGGTTCCCTGGACGAGTGTGAAAGGCTGGCGGCGGCCACTGCCGAAGTGACTCACAATCACCCGGAGGGCATCAAGGGCGCTGTGGCAGTGGCAGGAGCCATCTATCTGGCGAGAACTGGCCACTCTATGGCGGAGATCCGGGAGTATACGGAGCGGTTCTATCACATCGATTTTACCTTGGATGAGATCCGGCCGGACTACGATTTCGTAGAGACCTGCCAAGGCTCTGTGCCGCAGGCGCTGGAGGCGTTCTTTGAATCCACCGGCTTCGAGGACGCCATCCGCAATGCCGTTTCCATCGGCGGCGACAGCGACACCATTGCCGACATGGCCGGCGCCATCGCAGAGGCCTACTACGGGGTAGACCGGGAGATGAAGGACATCGCCCTGTCGTATTTGGATCTGGACCTGCTGGATATTGCGGAGGAGTTTGAGCGGAGGTTTGTACTGCCTAATTCACACAAATAGCGGTTCGAAGCCGCCAGTTTTTGCAATGAAAACTGGCGGCGTCCCTCTGAAAATGTTACAGGATTTGCTTAAGATATTTGGGTATCAAATAAACACATCCCCACGGTTAATTTCCACATTGCTTTCTAAGCAAAGCAGTAATATTCGTTCAAAAGCACATAACAAACGAAACCGCCATTTCTTACTGCTTATTTGTTTGGAGTATTGCTTGAATTTCGGCCAAATGAGTCTGCGTAAACCGGATATCGGCATTGCCGATCGGGATTGTAATCGGTTTGCTCGTATGAACATTAGCAGACTTTACACTCCGGTAAAACTGCTCAATAATTTCTTTATTCGAGCGCATAGCCTCAAAGCGTTTGCTGCAATCCAAGCAGAGTGCAATCCTCATTTGCGGCCAATAATACTTCGGCTGTGCCCAGATGTTATTCACCTCAATGTACTCTGTAGATTTAACGGTACGACACATTTGACAGAAGCATCCGTCCGTATTAGATGCCGGGCGATATCGCTTGATTGTATTCTCTCGAATCTCACTGCTATTGACCGACTGCTCTTTTCCATTTGGCAGACGCACTTTATCAACCGTTCGTAATTCCTGAACCTTAATTATCTCACGGGCGCTTCTACTCTGGCTCTGAATTTGTGAGCGGAGATTATTATGGTTTTTAACCGGCTCGTTGGGAAAATCACTTTCGTCAAATACGCCGGTATAATCCGTGCGTTTGATACCGGACAATCCATATTTTTCGATGAGTTCTTCGGATATAAAGCCTTCAAAGATACACTGTTCAAGAATATGATAGCCATAGCGGATGTCGGGCATTTGCAGGTCTTCGATATCATCAGCAGTGATTTGGGTTCTTATACCTAAGTCCTCATAAGAAACCAAAGAAATATCTCTGCAGCCAATCAGCTTTGCCAGTTCCATGGCTTCTTTAGATGCAATGTGGGAGTTAAGCAGTTTTCCATAGAAGTACCCGCTTTCAAGTGTCGTAATAAACACATCTTCCGTGTGGTATTCGCCATCTTCTGTAAGCAAGGGGACCCGATTCTTATTTTGCAGGAGGACTCCAAGGGAAGCATTAAATTGACTGCGACTGCACTTCAACTCAGAAATTAGCTGCCGGTATTTTTCTGCGTTAGTAGCTGTTGATGTGAGGATGCCTTCCAACTTATCGTCGTAAAGAGATTTTTTGTATCTGCTATCAATAACCACAATATCGACGCCAAGAATTCGCTCCAGCGTGTTTTTGGGCAAGATCTTCGTATTTAAGATGCCGTATTCCGGTGTCGATACAGCCGCAGTTTCATCAACAAATATACTCATTTCATTGAAGGAAACATAGGAAATCTCTTGCGGTGAATATTTACCCTTTATCGGGATAATTTTTGCGCTCCTAAGCTGCTGTGAATATGGCCGAAGTTCAGGTGTTTCCGCAAGGTAGCGATACAGTGCTGTACGGTATTTGTCATCCTCAATATGCAAATGTGCCCGTTCGCAGAGAATTCTGACAATTTCAGAAGCATCAATCTGTCTGCACCCCAGATTGCGAAGCTTGTTTTCGTTCTCTTCGTTTTTTGGGTCATCGATAATGCTGCGTTTTGTCTTCTCATTGAGCTGTGATTTATCCAACATGAGATGAACAATACGAGGATATCTGTATGCCAGATCACTTGGTGCAGCAAAGTATTGATCGTCATATGTTGGGATAAATCGACACGTCTTCAAATCATCCAGCATGCTGCTGTTATCAAGCCAACCGTCCTCGTCATTTTTGAATAGCGAAAACTTAATCTGGGAGCCATACTGCTGAGCTTGGAATCGAATGAATTGCAGCACATTTATACGCGATTTTCGAGCGATCTTTTTGAGAACATCAGTATAAGCGATATACATCTCCTGCTTCAACTTAGCATTCCAAGCATTTTGCAGCACATTATCTCTTGATGCCGTAAGCTCAAATGGCACATCTATCGCCAAGGGGACACCAAGCTCAATCGCAGTCGGCAGACCGCAATAGAGATAGTAATGAAATTTGGCAATCTGTCTTTCAGGAACATAGAAAATAATCTCCTGCTCTTTATCAATCACCTTCGTTCCATTAGCTCGCTCCATTAATGCATCCACATCATCCACAACAAGTGTGTGCTTATAGATATCAAAAATGTATTCTTGATTTCCAATGCGGATCATGCGCTTACCATCCGCATCTTCGATGTGGATTTTTGTGCCGTTGATGTTAATGTCTTTTAGCTTTCTGAGGCAGAGACACAGGGCTAAAACGGTATCCGTTGCAAAGGTTATGGACAGCCGTTTCCTTAAGCTAAACACCATTTTGGTCCCGGTGAGGTCGTCGTCAATGGGTGCAATCATATCCGGGATAGTAGGTGTTTCTGCTTTCAGGCGGAAATGGAACTCGTTACTATGTATGTCCACGCTGTCTGCAACCGCAAAGACGGTTTTGAATCCAATACCCTTTTCACCGATTTCAAAAGAGCCTGTCCGCAGCTGCTTCTTGGTTGATTCTCCGATAGCGGTAATGGAACGAACATTTTTCTTTTGGAATCCGGACTCATTGTAGGAAGTCGTAATCGTATTTCCATTGACAATGAGATTAAATGTCGGACATACACCTTCTGGATATTGGCAATCATCAGCATTCTGAATCAACTCTCGTATAAATCTTTGTGGATCAGAGTTTAGTTCTCTAATCACCTTGATGTAGCTGTCATAATGCTTTTTGCCAAAAGCTGTTTTAATCGAAGAACGAACTTCACGAAGCAATTTCATGAACTCTGGAACAGACAAAGAGTCTTCCGCTTCGTTCAATTTAATAGATGCAGCTCGCATCTTCATATTTGCAGCGAAGTAATCGTCCTTTTCTACATCGTGACAAAATTGCGCAAAAGCATTCAATGTATCCTGGCTTGATAATACCAGTATGTTCTTTCCTACGAAATAAGGTGCTTTCTTATCAAGGTCCGTTGTTATATACGCGTATTTTCTAAGACGCAGATACCGTGCGACCACCTCATCCAAGAACGATTCATCTATAGGTTCGTCCGGCGAGATAATATAGTGAAGGTCCTTAACATCCTTGGAATGGATTACATCAAATTCCAGTGCTCTGTTCTCCTTAATTCGGAGAATAGCACTTTCATTGAACGCCCTAATGCATTTGGGATGCTTGGAAAGTTCATAAAGCAAATCAACAGAAAGCTGTTTGTTTGGAAGACGATTGACCAATTCAGTATAAGAAACATCTGAAGAGTCCAGGATATCAAGTGCTTCCTGCACGGGCACTTTCATCTGCATCGCTCGTGTGAACAGTTGATAAAGCGCATTCTTCATCACTTCAATTCCGTACAACAAAACATTGCATTTTCCAGGAGCAACGAACAGTTCCTTATCGTAATTCAGCAACAAATACAACGATATCGGATCAGCAATGTTTTCATCAGGATGGAAACTGAACACCTCTGCAGCACTCTTAAAGTGATTCTCTTCTGTATATAGAATCTTTTCCTGTAAGAAAGCCGAACCCAAGTAAACATTCGATTTAAGGCAAACAAGCTTGTCGTTGCTTCGGTCAATCGCGAAGAAATGCCCTCTTGCCTGCGGAACATATGTCAAGATTTCATTCTTAACCAAGCAGGCATAATCGATATACACCAGATGAAGCATTTGTGCAAAGGTATCTCTGCTATGCTGAAACCATGCGTTCTCGCCCTGGCTGTCTACATATTCTCGGGAACTGTCCAGTTTGAACGGAATATGGCACGACACTGGCACAGTAGTCTTAACCTGTGTGGGCAGAAACGAATATAGTGTGCCGCACCCAACCTCAGAAACATATTCAGGATTCGGAATAACAACCTGCAACCGCATCTGCTTTTTCTGGAATGCGGTTTTAGAATCATATCGCGAGACGCACATATCTCGGTTATACTCTATCGGCATTGTGTACCGGGTACAAACTATCGTCGTTTCTTGCTTGCTCATGTACTGATGACGTGCGCTCATAGATGAAGAAATAATAACGCCATCTTCACGTTCAAGACCTTCCGGTGTTCTCGTTTTTTCCAATCCCTTAGAGACAGTAAACTCCAACGAATCAAAGCTGTCAAAATACATTCTGATTTTCGTCAGCTTGTTAAGGAAAAGAATTGGATTTTTGTTAAATAAGGCGGTTTTCGTGCAGTATTCTGCAACGAGTTTATCATAAATCTTACGACAAATTGCGCCTCGCGCTCCCGCAAGTGCCTTATCGTCACGATTAGCCGGGTTTCTGGTTTTCATAAACAGAGTAAGCTTCGTTCCGGATACGCCGCTAAAACCGTCATACCGTTCCTCAGGCACAGTAAAATTATTCTCGTACAGCATGAAAGAAAACATGCCACTCTGAACCAGAACCTTATTGGCGACACCAAATACAGACTTAAAACCGATTCCTTTTTCGCCAATTTCAATTCGGTCGGGAGAAATATTTTTTGCAGCCTCTGCAATACCAGTAATGGAAAATACATTTTCGGGGCTGAAGCCAACCTCATTGTATTCCAGCGTGATTGTTCCGTAGTTAAAGTCAAAATGGATGCTCAATTCGCAATCCTCTGGATTTTTATAGTCGCAGTCATCTACATTCTGAATCAACTCAAACAGAAAACGCAACTCATTTGTATAAAGTCCGTCCGCACCAACAGATAAGAGCGATGACAGGGTTGTATTAAAATTTTCTCCGTTTAATGAAGCTGTCTGAACAATCGCCTCGCGGAACTTTCGGAGCAAAGCAATATATTCACGATGCTCCTCAAGCGTTCCAAGATCGCTTCGCTGAACAGATTTAAGGACACTGCGCAGCTCAGGCAACTTGTTTTTATCCAAAGTTGTCCGTTCCTTGTCCAGATAAAATTCATTTGTTATCTGTTGAAAGCCCATAGCAAGGCTCCTTTCTATTCAATGCGAATGACGCCATTAGCAATGAGAGTAGTATGAATGTCTGATTGTGCAATTTGCTGCTTAATGCTTGCTACCTTCGCTTCATATCTCTCCGTTGCATTCTCCAGTTCACTCTGCTTCATACGAATAATATTCTCATCATAAGCTTCTTTTATCTGCTGTTCCAAACCACGCTTTCTGTGTTTGAAATTGCTTTCCAAACTTCCAAGTTTATAGGATGCTGACAGATTCGCATCTTCTATACATTCTTGGCGTTCTTTAGTCCACATCGAGATATGTTTTGCTTCCAGTGCTTTCCACCTTGCGGTAAAATCACTTTTCACCGGAGAACCGGCAGAACCACTTGTAAGTATCTCGATAATTTCATTGGACACAACATCGTTTTCAGAAACAGCCACCAGTCTAAACCTGGATCGTACACCCACATAGTTCCATGCATAAATCGAAAAGGCGTATTCGCCTTTGGGTATAGAATCTGAGGAGTAGCTAAGGCTCACATATGCAGGCGCATTTACCGCAAAAAACATTGCAGCCTGCTTCACCAGGGGGTGCATCGCTGTGATGAAAAATGTATTTTTGTCCTTGGAAGCACTTTCCTGGTTAAAGGTTATGGCATGAATCGGAACGGTGCCTTTTAGATACATATCCCACTTTTTTCTCACGGCATTGGGGGTTCCCGTAAGCTTTTTGAAATCGTCACGCAATGTGTTGCGAGCAGCAACAGACAATCTCAATGTCTTAACTTCAGAATCGCCCAGAATATAATTACCAACTCCAAGGCGCGCATTCAAATACATATTTACCAAGGACAGCAAGCTCTTGGGAGAAATCCAGGGACTCTCTGCATCCTGTATTTCTTTCGCCATGGTCTTACTTGACAGATCGAAGCCAAAGAGTTCTTTCTCTTCGTCCTCCAACCGTGAAAGCTCCTGAACTCTGCGGATCTCATTATCTGCCATCTGCTCCAGTTTTTTCTTGCGTTCGGCATCTGTCAAATGTTGATCCATCGCGATGCGTTCAACCTGCTGTCCAATTTCACCGAGAATCTCTTCACATTCTCCAATACTCTTTTCAAACACACCGATCCGAAGTAAGCAGCGATTATATATATCTGCATCCACAGTGTCTGAAGTAATGAGATTGTAGATATTGACAAATTCGCTTGTCTGGCCTCGTCTGTCAATACGGCCAATTCGCTGTTCAATACGCATCGGGTTCCAGGGCAGGTCATAGTTTATCATCATATTACAGAATTGATAGTCCAGACCTTCTGAGCCAACCTCTGTAAACAGAAGAATATCAAAGGCGTTTGTATCCTCTCTTGGCAGTTCAAACCGATTTCTGATCGTACACCTAAGTTCATCTTTGACACTTCCGTCAATTTGCTCCACTCGATAACCAAGTGCCTTAAGCTTGTCCTTTATGTAATATAATGTGTGTCTGAACGTGCTGAAGATGATAATCTTATTGTTTTCCTCCGCCTGTTTCTCGGCAATAATATCAAGCATACCTTGCAGCTTGGGGTCCTCATCTGGGAGATTATCGGCCAAACTTAAAACACGGGAAGCCAGTGTTTTAAGCGTAGAGTTAGACATTTCATCAAACGCATCGACATCCAAATCCGGGTCATCGGCTAATTGAGAAAACCTTCTCTCTATAATGCTCCTGATATACGGAGCCAATCCAAAAATGCAGCTTGCCGCCTGCCTGCGAATGGTGCTCATCATGAAAGGAACGCTTCGAACATTGTGTAGTGTTGCCAAAGCCGCCCTTTCAAAGCTCAGCAGTTCATCATGGAGTTCCTTTTGCTGTTCGGTAAATTCACTTTCCAATGTAAAGGTTCTTCTGATGCAGAAATCCTGGATATCCTTGCGGCGAGTACGATTGATCATAGTGTTAAAGCTATGTAACGATTCCACATCTGTTATTAGTTGCACCCGCTCATCTCGCGATATTTCTTCCTGCTCCAAACGAGAAATTACGGAAGCAAATAAAGGATTTTCACCGATTACACTTTCACCCCATTGCGTACTGAGAACGCCGTTGAGTTCTTCCTGTGCTTGAATTTGCCAGCCTTCTTCAGCTCGGCGAATGGTACTTGCACACTTGGATATATAGGCATTTGGCTGCGACATCAAAGTGAATACAGCCTTATCCATGACCACATCAGGGCGCAGGACATTAAGCAGTGTGAACAGATCATCATCGCTTGTCTGTAAAGGAGTAGCTGTCAGCATGATAACCGCATCGGCGTTATCGCAGAAATACTTTGTAGCTTTATATGCAAACGCTTTTTCTTTTTCCATACTACCATTTCTGATATGGTGGGCTTCATCCACAATAACCAAATCAAAATGCGGAGCAGGATCAAGATGCGCAAGACCGGTCAAATCGACCTTTCCGTCTTCGTCACCATCGTATACTCTGCTGTCGAAAATCGAGTATGGAACGATAACTTTATTGAATCTTGTCGGCCATTCGCCGTCCCTATCCGTATCACTGATAATTTGGCGAAGATCCGCACCGGTCAAAGGAACAAAGTCTTCATCGAAGCGCTGCTTCATTTCGATTTCCCATTTGCGTTCAGAAACAAGTGGCTTGGGGCAAATGATCATGATGCGCTCTAAATCCGATCTTGCCTCCAACTCCTTGATAATCAATCCCGCTTCTATAGTTTTACCGACGCCAACGCTGTCAGCAATTAGAATACGAGGCTCATCAGATTTAATCATCTTTAAGGCAGGTCTGAACTGATATGGAACAAAATCAATTCGTGCAGCATTAAGAGAATACAGACTTCCAGAAGACGGATTGTTTATTTCAAACGCAGAAAGATAACTTTGCAATGTAGGCAAGTCTATCCAATTATAAGCCGGTGGTTCTTCAGCCAGAGCAATTTGCCCAGTAAAAAATGTCTTGATTCCTCCATCGACAAAAATGTTGTATTTTTGGATACCACCAATATCTTCTACGGAGACGACAACGCCTCTTACATCCGGCTGCGAAACCAATTTGACGACACTTTTTTCTTTGATCTCCCGCTTTTCCGGAGCCATAGTTCTTTTTCCGACGGCTTGTACAGAAGCATTGACCTCGGCTTCGAGTTTGTCTATATTTTCTGCCATACTTTTCAAATCAGCAATGACACTCTTGGGCCCACTCCACTGTTCAAGAAATTCAATCATCGTCAGGATATCTGTTTTGATGACTTCCTTTTGGGGCAGCATTCCAGAGCAATGCGCCCAGTTATTGCGCACTGCCATCATATTTCGCAAGCATTCCCTTTCCTTCGTTGGAAGGTAAGCAAAGTCACGCATAGAATACCAGTTACGGTCTGCTATACGAAGCAAAGCGGCCAAATCGAACTCTTCAAGCTTGGTAATATTTTTTTCTGTTGCAATTATTCGCTGGTTATAACTGAGCTTATCTAATACGCACTCTTGCCACCAGTCTTTTGATATTTGACGCAACATTTTGTTCAGCCACACAGACAGATAAATCGTAGTCTGATGTAAGGCACTATTAATTATGCTGATTATCTGGTTGGCAGTCATCAAAATCCCCCCTACTCTCACTCTCGATTAGATTTCTGTTCCCTTGTTTATCCGTAAAAAAATAGGAAAAATTCCACATTGAATTATATCACAAAGGCTCAGAAAATCATAGCACCAGTTAGGCGCAACCAGCATTATACAACTCTAAAGAATTTATGTGTTGTAACAGACTATCGAAACGCAAGGTTGCCATTGATCACTGCAAATTTTAAGCATACCCATCCTTAATTGCTACAGATGGCATAATGTGCAACAGAAACTTAGAGAGATATTCCCATACGTGATAACCAAAGACGCATGATGTTTAGTCAAGATTGCAGCACAGGAGAACCTGTGCTGCAATCTTGAGATTATACGAAAATCATTTCTGCGTTTACGAGTTCCATTGCAGTGTTTCGGACGTTGTTCATCCGCCCGACCCATTCCATTTGGTCGCTGGCTTTCAGTTTTTCCGTAATTCCCTCTGCTTCTGCCATTTGTTTTGCAAGCCGAAGAAAAAGTTCCTCTGCCCGTCGGTCAATATCCGCAAGATATTCGGGTAGCTTGCCGCTTGTCAGCAAATTTGCATAGATTACCTTGTGGTGGCGTTTCAAATGACGTAAATGCCGTTGTCCCCATACCCCGATTGGCTGATCTTCCTCCGGCTCATCATCTCCGACAACCAGGTAATAGTCACCGACCAATTCATATTTCAGCCCTGTGCGTTCATCGGTGATGTACTTTTCCATCATCAGCGCCTCCATCCCCACAACATTGACTTCTGCGGCTTTGCCTTGACGACTTTGATTAATATCTCATCTACGGCTTCTGTGTACCGTCCCGCCGCAATCAACTTGTTGCGGAACCGGTTCAGCCCCTCAATGATAAGCCGCCATTCCTGCCGGTTCAGTTCCACATAGTATTTCTGCTTCATACGCTGTTCCTCCTTTGATTTTCTGCAATTATTGTAGCAGGAGAATTAGCGTAAATCGAATGTACGGATATAAAAAAATCACCGAGAAAAGTCTGTGATAGACTGATCTCGGTGATTTTCCTTGCCATTTCTACGCCTGACAACTAAGTCCTTTTAACATTTCGTTTTCAGTCCGTGGCTTTGCAACTCAGTTTTTCTCCCATTGCCGATTCAGCTGCGGTGATAATTTGATTTACTGCCTTATCAACGAAAACCGAACGGTTTCAAGGTTTTCTTTTGGTTTTCGCGGGGAATTTACCCGGCTAATTTCTGACACTTTTCTAATTATACCTTGACATTCTCAAAAATGAGAATATAATAGAATCGTAGAACGATGAAAGGGGAGAGTACCATATGGAATTGGCGGAGATCGTCATGAATCCCGTGCGGCAGCGGATTTTTCAGTATCTGCTGCTTCACGAAACCGGCACGGTCAAGGAGATTCGGAAGGCCCTGCCGGATGTTCCCGGCGCCAGCCTGTACCGGCACATGAAGCTGCTGACGGAGCACGGCATTCTCACGGTGGTGGGGGAGAACCGCATCCGCGGCACGGTGGAGAGCATTTACAGCCTGAACAGAAGCGCCCTGGAGATCGACGACGACGGCACGGCGGTGCAGACGGCGCTTCTGGGCCTCAGCGCCTCCTTTGCCAGATATTTTTCCGGCGGCGGGGCCGACCCCAGGCGGGATATGCTGCTGATGACCACCTGCACCCTGACCCTGACGGATGAGGAATTCACCGGCTTTCTGACGGAGATCAACCAGACGGCCCTGAAGTATATGGACATCGGCGTGAAGGAAGGGAGCCGTCAGCGGCAGATCACGCTGATCTCCTCCCCCACAGACGGGCCGGGGAGCCGGTGAAACGAGAGAAAGGACGAACGATCATGGTAATTGCATTATTCGGAGACAGCTGCACAGGGAAATCCACCATCGCTGCGGCGCTGGCCCCGTCGCTTTCCGCAGAGGTTTTCAGTGGAAAGGACTATCTGAAGCTGGCCAAAAGCGAAAGCATGGCGGCGGCCCTGTTCCAGAAGAAGCTGCGCGGCGAGGAGACGATCCTCTACGTCATTTCCGAAAAGGACCAGCTGGCCCTGCTGCCGGAGGGCTGCGTCCGGGTGCTGGTGACGGCGGGCCTTGCCACCATCAAGGAGCGGTTTGCCGCGCGGATGCACGGGAATCTGCCCGCCCCGGTGGCCGCTATGCTGGAGCGGAAATACGGCCGGTTTGAGACGGAGACCCACGACCTGCGGGTGGACACGGACACCGTTTCGGCGGAGGAAGCCGCCAATGAAATCCGACTGCTGCTGAATAGAGGAGAACGAGATGCTCAGAATTGAACATTTATCCAAGGCCTATGGCGAGAAAAAAGCCGTGGACGACCTGAATCTGCACATCGCCCCGGGGGAGATCTACGGCTTCATCGGCCACAACGGGGCGGGCAAGACCACCACCCTGAAATCCGTGGCGGGTATCCTGCAGTTTGACCAGGGGGAAATCTATGTGGACGGCAAGTCCATCCGGACCCAGCCGCTGGAGTGCAAGCGGACCTTTGCCTATATCCCGGATAACCCTGACCTGTACGACTACATGACCGGCATCAAATATCTGAACTTTGTGGCGGACATCTTCGGCGTCAGCGCCGCCGACCGGCAGGACCGCATCCGCCAATACGCCGGTCTTTTCGAGCTGACGGAGGACCTGGCCCAGCCCATCGCCGCCTATTCCCACGGCATGAAGCAGAAGCTGGCCATTATCTCCGCCTGGCTGCACCGGCCCAGGCTGATCCTCATGGATGAGCCCTTCGTGGGCCTGGACCCCAAGGCATCCCACCTGCTCAAGGGGATGATGCGCCAGGTCTGCGATGAGGGCGGGGCCATCTTCTTCTCCACCCATGTGCTGGAGGTGGCGGAGAAGCTCTGCGATAAGGTGGCCATCATCCAGGGCGGAAGGCTGATCCGCTCCGGCACCATGGAGGAGGTCAAGGGCGACGACTCCCTGGAGGACGTGTTCCTGGAGCTGGAGGGCGAATCATGCTGAAGCTCTTGCTGAAAAAGCAGCTGTTTGAGATTTTCCGGTCCTATTTTTACGACGCCAAGAAGAACAAGGCCCGCTCCCGGCTGGCCACGGCCCTGTATATCGGGCTGTTCGTCCTGCTGATGGCGGGCATCCTGGGCGGCATTTTCACCCTGCTGGCGGTGAAGCTCTGCGGGCCGCTGGCGGCGGCGGGCCTGGATTGGCTCTATTTTGCGCTGACGGGCGGGATCGCCGTGCTGCTGGGGGCCTTCGGCAGCATATTCAACACCTATGCGGGGCTGTATCTGCCCAAGGACAACGACCTGCTGCTGTCCATGCCGGTTCCGGTGTCCAGCCTGGTGGCGGCCCGGCTGTCCGGGGTGTATCTGATGGGCCTGATGTACTCCGCCGTGGTGATCCTTCCGGCGGTGGTCGTCTATTGGGTCACCGTGGGGGTCACGGCGTCTGCCGTTCTGGGCGGACTGGTGCTGGCCCTGCTGATCTCCCTGGCGGTGCTGGTGCTCTCCTGCGCTTTGGGCTGGGTGGCGGCAAAAATCAGCCAGAAGCTCCGGAACAAGAGCCTCGTCGTCGTGCTGGCCTCGCTGGTGTTCATCGGCCTGTATTACTTCGTCTATTTCAAGGCCCAGAGCGTCCTTCAGGACCTGCTGGCCAACGCCGGGACCTACGGCGCCCAGATCCGGAGCCGCGCCTACCCTCTGTACCTGTTCGGCAGCGTGGGCACGGGCAGCGGGGCGGCCATGCTGGCGGTCACGGCGGCGGTGGCGGCACTGTGCGGCCTGATGTGGGTGCTGCTCTCCCGCAGCTTCCTGCATATCGCCACCTCCACCGGGAAAACCGCCCGCCGGACGTACCGGGAGACCGCCCTGCGGCGGCGCAGCGTGGACGGGGCGCTGCTGCAACGGGAGCTGGCGCATTTTGCCGCCAACCCCGCCTATATGCTCAACTGCGGCCTGGGGACCTTCCTGATGCCCATTTGCGCCGTCGCCGTGCTGTGGAAGGGCGGGAGCCTCTTTGTCATGCTGGACGCCCTGTTTGCGGATACCGAGGGCAGCGTCCCGGTGCTGCTGTGCGTGCTGCTGTGCGGCCTGGCGTCCATGAACCTCATGACGGCCCCCTCCGTATCCCTGGAGGGAAAGAGCCTGTGGCTCATGCAGTCGCTTCCGGTGGAGCCGTGGCAGGCCCTTCGGGCGAAGCTGCGGATGCAGGTGCTGCTGACGGTCCCGCCGCTGCTGCTGTGCGTGATGTGCGCGGCCATGGTCTATCCCCTGGGCCCGGCGGGGCTTCTGGTCACGGCGGTGTTCGCCGCGTCCTATGCCCTGCTGGGGGCGTTGGCTGGCCTGACCCTGGGGGTGAAAATGCCGGTGCTGACCTGGACCGACCAGCTGATGCCCATCAAGCAGAGCGCGCCGGTGATGCTGACCCTGTTCGGCGGCATGGGCTACACGATTCTGCTGTTTGCGGGCTTCCTGCTGCTGCCCGGCTGGCGGCTGGGCTTTGCCGGATACGTAGCCTGCTTCGCAGCGGCCAACCTGCTGCTGTGCGCGGTGCTGCACCGGTGGCTGCGGAAAAAGGGCGCGGCGCTGTTTGCCGCCCTGTGACGGGGCACAAAGCGGCTCTTTGATAATTTGATAAACAAAGCGGGGACCCGGCAAACGCCAGGTCCCTCAGCTTGTCAGAAAAGGCTTGCGGTCTGCCGGGGCGTCACAGCCGCAGCTCCATATGCCGCCGGTACTCCTGAAAGCCTGCGGCCTCATAAAACGCCTGGGCGCCCCGGTTGAAGGACCACACGTCCAGCTCCCGCCGGGCGTCCCGCACCGTTATCTGCACGGGTCTGCCTCCCGGCTCTGCCGCAGGTCCAGGTTCATCAGGTCGAAGTCCACGTCCTGCCCCTCCAGCCGGAAAAACGCCGGGAAGGTGCACAGCTTCCGGAAGCCGTATTTCTCATACAGGTGAATGGCCCGGGCGTTGCTGTTGCGGACCTCCAGGTTCAGCTGGGCAAAGTCGTTGTCCCGGGCAAAGGCCAGAACGGCCTCCGTCAGGGCCGAGGCCGCGCCGCAGCCCCAGTACGCCTTTTTCAGGCTGATGCCGAACTCTCCCCGGTGGCGCATCCGGTTGGGCTTGCGGTTCAGGCTGGCCGTGCCGATGATCTGGCCGTCCACCTTGGCCAGATACTGCACATGGTCCGTGGAATCGGCCTGCATCCCCAGATAGGACGCCTCCTGCTCCACGCTCAAAGGCACCCCCTCCGGGCCGAAGCTCAGGTTATCCGTCTCTCCGCCGATGATCTTCAGGTATTCCAGCAGGGCGGCGGCGTCCTCCGCCTGGGCCCGCACGATGACAAACGGTGTGTTCATGTTGACTCCTCCCGATTTTCTGTTATTTTTCCGGTTTCCGGCCGACAGGCATACAGGGCGAAAAACTGCCGGATGTGCCGCCCGATCCGGTCCATCACTTCCGCCTCCCGGTCCGGCTCCCGGTCGCAGAGGTTGATCCACACGGAGATGGGCAGGCAGAACTGGGCCGCCATGACCTCCGGGTCGTGGGCCGTCAGCTTCCCTTGGCGGATGAGGAACCCCATCAGTCCGGTGAAATAGTTCATCACCCCCGTGTAATTCTGCCGGGTCTGCAGCCGGGCCATCCGGGGGTTCCGGAACTGCTCGATGGTCAGCATTTTTCTCGCCCGGCTGATCCGGGGATCGTGGAGGATATAGCGCACCTGGCCCAGGCACAGCCGCTCCGCCGCCTCCGGGGTCATGTCCTCCTTGTTCCGGGTGAAGTCCGGGTCGTCCCAGTCCGCCCGGGCGAAGATGGAGTGCTTGTCATACTCCTCCAGGGTGGTTTCCAGCAGCGTGTCCAGAATGGCCTGCTTGTTCTCAAAGTGGCTGTACAGCGAGGCCTTGCGGATCCCCACCGCCTCCGCCAGCTGGGAGATGGATGTAGCCTCGAAGCCCTGCACCGAAAACAGCTCCAGCGCGGCGTCCAGTATTTCCTGCCTGGTGTTTCCCTTTGCCGTCATGGCTTGCTCCTCCTGCGTTCCGAATTTTCTCCATTATACCTACCGAGCGGTAGGATGTCAAGCGCCGGTTCCGGAAATCGGCGGCAGGGATTCGGGCTGCACTTTTTTGGAATCCCTGCTGCGATAACCGTAACGGTCCCGGGCTTCGCGCCCCATGGATGGGCGGAAAACCACAGGAGGATATGACAGATGGAAGATTTTGAAATCGAAAACGGCGTTCTGACGGAGTATCAGGGGGAGGACGTGGATGTGATTGTGCCGGAGGGCGTCCGGGAGATCGGCGAGGGGGCGTTCTGGCGCTGTGACGTTGAATCGGTCCGGCTTCCGCAGGGAATCCGGGCCATCCGATCCGGGGCGTTTATGAACTGCCGCTCCCTGCGGCGGATCAACCTGCCGGAAAGCGTCAGGACCATCGAAACGGAGGCGTTCCACGGCTCCGGCCTCCGGGCCATCCGTCTGCCGGAGGGCCTGAAACGGATCGAAGCCGACTGCTTTTCCGGCACGGAGCTGACGGAGATCGTCATTCCGGAGGGGGTCCGCGTGATAAAGAGCGGCAGCGTCGACGTCTCCGGGAACGACGGCGGCAGCATCGTGCACATCCCCGCCGGTGTGGAACGGATCGAAAGCTCCGCGTTCCGGGGGGATATTCCCCGGATCGTCAGCGCGTCCGGCGCGGCCTTCGGGTGCCTTTCCCTGCGCGGCTGCAGCCATCTGCTGTCGCTGACCGTCCCCGCCGGGACGGAGGTGTCCGAATGCGCCTTTGGCTTCGATGAGGAGTCCAAACGGCTCCGCAGCCGCCTGACCGTGCAGTATACCGGCGGAACGGAATAACGGCAGAAAACGGCGATTTATAAATTTTCCTCCGAACCGATTGACAAATCCCGTTTCTGACGTATAATTAGGATTATAAATAATCTGGATTATATATGGAGGCGTGGGTATGCCCGCAAAAGCAAAGGTCACAAAAGAAATGATCGTCGACGCAGCCTTTTCGATTGCCCGCCAGGCAGGAGCGGAAAACATCAACGCAAGGACCGTTTCGGAAAGACTGCACTGCTCCACGCAGCCCGTCATGTATCACTTTGCCACCATCGAGGAGCTGAAACGGACGGTTTATGCCAGGGCAGACGTATATCATTCGGAATATCTGATGAATATGAAAAAGCCGCCAAGGGGTGCTGCCCTTGGGATCGGTATGAACTATATCCGCTTTGCCATTGAAGAACCGCATTTGTTCCGATTCCTGTTTCAGTCGGATTATTTCAGCGGAAAGACCCTGCTGGAGCTGATCGACGCCCAGGAGCTGCTCCCGGTCCTTTCCGCGATGCAGAGAGCCCTGGATATGCGTCTGGAGCAAACGAAAAAGGTTTTCCTGACGGTTTTCCTGTTTGCCCACGGGTATGCCAGCATCATCGCCAACAATGCGCTGAAATATGACGAGGAGCTGATCCATTCTCAGCTGGAGCGGGCGTATCGGGGCGCTATATTGGCGGCGCAGGAGGAAACGACATGAAACAGCCGGACAGAAAAGACGGGCTGCTGGAGTGGCTTCACTGTCCCCGCTGCGGCGGGAAAACGCGAACGCAGATACGGGCGCACACGGTGCTGGAGGATTTCCCTCTGTTCTGCCCGAAGTGCAGATACGCCTGCGTGATCCGATTCAGGAACGGAAAAATGGAAGAAATCAAAATGCCAGACGCTTAGACGCAGTGCAGCCCGGGAAAATCAGCTTGTACTGCGTCTCTTGTTTTGGGCTGCTTTGCATCTGACCGCACGGGAGAAAGTGAAATGAAAACGTTGTATGAAAAAAACCAGCTGACCTTTGCGCTGGTGTGGATCGTGGTTTACTGCGTTCTGCAATCTTTGGCGAATCCACTGAACAAAGCCATTGGCGTCGAATACGCTGCCAGCGCTGGGTTCTGCATCCTACAGGCGCTCGCTCTTTTTGCCTTTATCCGGAAGAACGGCCTGCTGAAGCGATACGGGCTTTGTAAATCCCCCGTCCCTGCGCGGCGGTTTCTCTGCTATCTGCCGCTGGTCGTTCTGGCATCGGGAAACCTCTGGAACGGCGCGGCGCTGCATTACGCCCCGGCGGAAACGGTCTGCCGGATCGTGTGTATGCTCTGCGTCGGATTTCTGGAGGAGGTGATCTTCCGGGGCCTGCTGTTCGTGGCCATTGCAAGGGACAATGTGAAGTCCGCCGTCATCATTTCCAGCGTGACCTTCGGCATCGGGCATATCATCAACCTGTTCAACGGCAGCGGTATGGACCTGGTCAGCAATCTGTGCCAGATCGTGTTTGCCATTGCGGTGGGCTTCCTGCTGGTCACGATCTTTTATCGCGGCGGCAGTCTGATCCCCTGCATCCTCGCCCACTCGGCCATCAATACCCTGGGCACGTTTGCCAATGACGCGAGCCTTCCCACGGAAACGCGCCTGCTGCATCTCGGTATCCTGATCGTGATTGCGGTGGCCTACACCCTGATCCTCACCAGAACGCTGCCGGAAGCGGAAGCTGGGCATTCCCATGCCCCGGCTTCTGGAGGTGGACACCCGGCAGGAGCGCATTCTGAAGGAATACATCGCCGGGCAGACGGTGGCGGAGCTGCTTAAAGAGGGACGGATGAACCCCGGCTGGCTCAGACAGATGCAGGCCATGTGCGGCCGCCTGTACCCGGCGGGGCTGAACATCGACTACTACCCCACCAACTTTGTCCCCTGCGGCGGAACGCTCTACTACGTCGACTACGAGTGCAATGCCTATATGCAGGAGTGGGACTTTGCCCATTGGGGCGCCCGGTATTGGACGCCACAGGCAGCGGAAAGGACGGACGAAACATGAGTGATCTCTGGGAGGAACGCCTCCCCTATGCCCTGCCGGCACTTCTTGTGCTGGCGGTATTCTACGGCATTTATTTTGCCAAGGTGCTGGCGCAGAAGCGCCGGGGCATCCGGACCCGGCAGATCGGGCGCAGAAAGGAAAAATCCATTCACACGGATGCAGCGTGTTCTTCTTCCGGAAGAAATGCGTCAGCATGATGATCAGGGAGAACACGGAACCCATGGCCGTGGCAATGCCCGCGCCCATGATGCCCATGTCCAGCGTAAACACGAAGAAATAGTCGCCAAATACGTTGAATATACCGCCGAACAGCATCGCCTTGGTGGCCAGCGCCGGGTCGCCGTCGTTGCGCAGAAACGCCGACATCAGCTGGGTGAACAGGAAGCTGGGCACCGCAAACTTGATGGGGAACAGATACGCCCGGGCCAGCGGCAGCAGGGTCTCCTCCGCGCCGAACAGCGTCAGAAGCGGCCGGTCAAAAAAGAGGAGTCCCGCCCATGCCAGGGCGGCCAGAATGACCGTCCCGATGACAGCCGCCGAAAAGTATTCGTTGGACCGCTTTTCGCTGCCTGCCGCCTGGCCCCGCATGGTACTCAGCAGCACACTGCCGCCGATGCCGGTCAGCAGGCCCAGACTGTAGATGATGTTCCAGACCGGGGCCACCACGGCCAGCGCCGCCGTGCCCGTCGGCCCCTGATACTGCCCCACCATGGCGGCGTCCACCACGCCGTAGATGGACGAGATTCAGGGCGCTGCCAAAAGCGGTGGAGGGGTATTTGAAATAAATCGGTCGGATCCGATCCGTCAGGAAATTCATAGAATGGCCTCCATATTCCAGGTAATACATGCCCAAAATGCAAAAAGGGCCGGATAAGTACAGGCGTCTCAGCCTGTTGCCTTATCCGGCCCATCATTTCCAGCGAATGATCTGCCCTCCGAGCAAGCACCGAGTGCGGTAGCGATCTGCGCGGCAAATGTCAAGCCCTTTCTACCCGCCCCTATACCGTCTTTTTCCCGGTGACGGCCTCAAAGTGATACTTCACGATCCCCAGGTCCAGCTTGGTGTAAAACCCGCTGCCGCAGGCGGCTTTCACCGTCCCGTCCGGCAGCAGCTCGAAGCGGAACTTCTGCTGATTCATGGCGGTAGGGGCCAGCATGGCGGCGTTCATGCCGCATCGGAACCACTCCGGCATGGGCTTACCGCAGGTGCAAAGCTCCTGCATGGGCCTGCTCTTGTGCTCCACCCCCTGCGTCACGCCGTAGCCCAGCGCAATCAGGCAGACCTCCTTCTCGCCCCTGCCCACGGCGGCCTTGCTTTTGCCGTGGGTCAGCGCCACCCAGCAGGTGTTCAGCCCCAGCTCCTGGGCCTTCAGCACCAGTTCCTCGCCGTAATAACCCAGTGTCTCGTCCAGGCCCGGAGCTTTCTTCCCGACCAGGGCAATGTAATTGCGCACACCGGCGAACTTGCCGTAATGGGCCATGAAGGAGTCAAAGCACTTGGGATCGTCGTAGATGATCTGGACGGACAGCCCCGCCTTCCGGTTGATCTCCTGTGTCAGCGCGTCCAGAACCGCCCGCTTCTCCGGCTCGATGGCCCGATCGGTATACTGGCGCACGCTGTGCCGCTGCTGCATGATTTCAAGGATTTCCATTATAAATCACCCTCCCATTCATCTTTTTCATTCCGTTTAAGCGTTTGGACCAAAGATAGTATAACACGAGACTGTCGAAAAATCCGGAAATCTTCCGCCATCGGAAAGGAAGATCGTTACGAAAGAAACCCATCAGGGGTGTCTTTCGTAGGTTTTTAAGAGCTTTTCAAGTTCTTAAAAACCGAAAAGACTTTTTTGACAAGCTGCGTATAACACATTCCCCGGCAAAATGTTCATTGGTAAAGAAAATCGAGTCGGATCAAAAATCCGGCATTCGACTGCGTTCCCGCGTTTCGGGAGAAATCCTTGGCAGGTGACCTATCGCTAACTATAATGAGGTTACCGAGAGGTCACCATTGACATAAGCGGTATTCTGACAGTTGGAGATATGAAAAAATGAAAGAATCCATTCTCTACATTCACGGAAAGGGCGGCGCGGCGGATTCTGGATAACCTACTGAGCAATGCCGCCAAATACTCCGATGGCGATCTTTGCGTTTCCCTGACCGATAACGGAGAGATCATCTTTTCCAATCACGCCGGCGGTTTAGACAGCGTGCAGGCCGAGCGCCTTTTTCACCGGTTCTATACCGTGGAAACGGCCCGGCAGTCATCCGGCCTTGGCCTATCCATTGCAAAGCTCCTGACCGAGCGCATGGGCGGCGACATTTCGGCGGAGTACCGGGACAGCATACTGTCTGTTTCGCTCCGTTTTCCGAAAAATCAGCGCGAAATGCGAGGGTGAAAAATTTACGGTTTTTTCGACAGGCTCAAAAAGAAGCATCCGCACACAGCGGATGCTTCAGCTTGTCAAAAAAGTCCTTTTTGACAAGTTGCGTGCGGTTTTTCAGAACTTTTTAAGTTCTGAAAAACCTGTGATTGCAAACGAAAGACACCCCTGATGGGTTTCTTTCGTAACGATCTTCCTTTCCGATGGTGGAAGATTTCCGAGTTTTTCGACAGGCTCGCTTCTCCTTGCACAGTATTTGCACGGTTTTATGAAAAACAGTGCCCTCACTTGTTCCGGTCCACCAGCTGGTCCGCCAGGGCGAACAGGAAATCATGGTCCGGCCACTGGGCCACAGCGTCCTTGGCCTTCCGGGTGCAGGCTTCCACCGCCCGGGCGCAGCCTTCCAGGCCGTCCACGTCCACATAGGTGATCTTGCCCTCCTCCTTGTCGGAGCCGATGGGCTTGCCGAACACCTGCTCATCGCCTACCACGTCCAGCATATCGTCCCGGATCTGGAAGGCCAGGCCCAGCTGATCGGCAAATTCCACCGCCTGGGCCCGCATATCGGCGGGCATATCCGCCGCCACGCAGCCAAGCTCCGCCGCGCCGGAGATCATCACCCCGGTTTTCAGCCGGTACATGGCCTTCAGCTGCTCCTCCGTCTGGATGCCGTACAGGGTGTCCAGCACCTGACCGGCCACCATGCCGTCGGCGCCGCAGGCCCGGGCCAGCACCCGCACCGCCTCTACCCGGCTGCCGTCGGACATACAAGGGGCCTCCGCGATCAGCCGGAAGGCCTCCGGCTGCAAAGCGTCGCCTGCCAGCACCGCCAGGGTCTCGCCGAACTTCTTGTGGGTGGTGGGCTGGCCCCGGCGCAGGTCGTCGTCGTCCATGCAGGGCAGATCGTCATGGATCAGGGAATAGTTGTGCACCAGCTCCAGGGCGCAGGCATAGGGCAATGCCAGATGCCAGTCGATGCCCCCCAGCCGGGCAAACTCCAGGGTCAGCACCGGGCGGATGCGCTTGCCGCCGCCCAGAATGCTGTACCGCATGGCCTCCTGCAGGCGGCCATAGGGCTTGTCCTGGCTGAAAAGCCCCTCCAGATAATGCTCGATGGCCTGCTGATAGGCCGCATATTGCTGCTTGAATTTCATGGTCATTCCTCGCTTACAAATTCGTTTTCGATAGGCGCGCCGTCCGGGCCCTTCATCAGCCGCACCACCTGCTGCTCGGCCTTGTCCAGCTCCGTGCGGCAGGCCGCCGCCAGCCTGGTCCCCTCCTCGAACAGGGACAGGGACTGGCTCAGCTGGGCGTCGCCCTTTTCCAGCAGCGCCACAATCTCCTCCAGCCGGGCCATGTTCTCCTCAAAGGTTTTCTTTGCCATGGGTCTCCTCCCCTTCTACTTCCTCCACCCGGCAGCTCAGGGACCCCTGGGCCAGGCGAAGCTCGATTCTGTCGCCGGGCCGCACCTGGTCGCTGCTGCGCAGAATGCCGCCCTCCTCCGTCCGGGCCATGGCATAGCCCCGGCCCAGCACCTTCAGCGGGCTCAGGGCGTCCAGCTTGGCCACGGTCCCGGCAAACCGCCGGGCCTCCCGGTCCCAATGGGTCCGGGCCGCCGATGTCATCTTGTCCTGCATATAATCCAGCTGGAGCCGCCGGTCCTGGACAAAGGCCAGGGGGTCCGTCAGCACCCGCTTTTCCGCCAGGGCCTTCAGCCGCCGCTCCTCCCGCTCCAGGCGGTGCAGCACGCTCTGGGCCATGCCGTTCTCCGTCCCCCGCAGATACCGCAGCAGCTCCGACATATCCGGCACAGCGATCTCCGCGGCGTTGCTGGGGGTGGACGCCCGCCGGTCCGCCACATAGTCGGAGATGGTCACGTCCGGCTCGTGGCCCACGGCGGAGATCACCGGGATCTCCGATGCATAGATGGCTCGGGCCACCCGCTCGTCGTTGAAGGCCCACAGGTCCTCCATGGAGCCGCCGCCCCGGCCGGTGATCAGCACGTCCCCCAGCTTCCAGCGGTTGGCGTACCGGATGGCCCCCACGATCTCCGGCGGGGCCTCCGCCCCCTGGACCCGCACCGGCAGCAGCAGCACCCTGGCGATGGGATAGCGCCGCCGCAGAATGCGGATCATGTCGTGGACCGCCGCCCCGGCGCCGCTGGTAACGATGGCGATCCGCTGGGGATACGGCGGCAGGGGCTTTTTATGGGCGGGGTCAAACAGTCCCTCCTGCTGGAGCTTCTGCTTCAGCTGCTCAAAGGCCACATACAGGTCCCCCACCCCGTCCGGGGACAGCTGGGTGCAGTACAGCTGATATGCACCGTCCCGGGGGAACACGCTGATCCGGCCGAACACCACCGCCTGCATGCCGTTTTCCGGCCGGAACCGCAGCTTCATGGCGCTGCTTTTGAACATCACGCACCGCAGGGCGCTCTGTCCGTCCTTCAGGGTGAAGTAGTGGTGGCCGGAGGGATAGATCTTATAGTTGGACAGCTCGCCCCGGATGTAAAGTCCCGACAGCTGGGGCGTGCCGTCGATCAGGTCCTTGATCAGTCCGTTGACCTCGGACACGGCGTAAATATGGTCCACCGGCGGCTCTCCTCCTTTCGCACGGCATCAAAAACAAGGCAGGGCTGCCGCGCCCTGCCTGGTGTGGGTCATTCCTTCACTTCCGCCCGCAGGAAGCTGCCCAGGATGCCGTTGATGAACTTCACCACCTCCGGGGACTCATAGCCCTTGGCGATGTTCACCGCCTCGCTGATGGCCACGCCGTGGGGGATATCCGGCATATAGAGGATCTCGAACATGGCCACCCGCATGATGGCGGAGGCCACCAGGGAGATGCGCTCAAAGCGCCAGCCCTTGGCGTACTGCTCTATGTAGGTGTCCAGCTCCGCCGCATGCTGGGCCACGCCCGTGACCAGACGGCGGATGTATTTCTCCTGCTTGTCGTTGGGGGTGTCGGCATACAGGCCGCACTCCTCCGCCCGGGCGGCAAAATTCTCCCGGGAAAGCTGCCGGTCCAGGAACTCCTGAACGGGCAGGTCCGTAAAGCTCAGCTCATACGCCAGATGGGTGGCGATCTCCCGTGCCGTATTCCGCGTCATAGTCGTAAATTCCTTTTTTCTCTCTGGATTTGGCCGGCTCAGTCGAAGCTGATGCCGCCCACGTGAACGTTCACCGCGTTGACCTGGAAGCCGGTCATGCCCTCCAGGGCGGCGAACACGCTGCTCTGGACCTTCTGGGCCACCTCGGACACGGCGCAGCCGTACCGCAGCAGGATGAACAGGTTCACCACGATGCCCTCGCCGTCCATCTCCACCCGGATGCCCTTGGCGGTCATCTTCTTGCCGGTGACATAGTCGGTGACGTTGGCGTTCATCAGACCGCCCACGCCCTCCACCTCCAGGCAGGCGGAGGTGGCGATAGAGGCCACCACGTCCTCAGAGATCTGGATGGTACCCATGCTCTCCTGATGGGTCATGTATTCTTTATTATCAGCCATAGCTTGCAAAACTCCTCATTTGTATTCTCAATAGAGTCCCAATATAAGAGTAGTATACCATTTCTCCCCGGGAATTACAACTGTTAATTTGCCTCCATGATCTTGATCTGTTCGGCGGTATAGTCCGTCTCGCTGATGACGATGTCCTTGATGCGGGCGGCGTCGGTGGCGGTCAGGCCGCCCTCCGGCGGAGCCACCACCACGCTGACGCTTTCGGCTCCCATGAATACCACGCAGTCGGCATAGCCCTTGGCCGTCACCAGGCTCTCGATCTGGGACTCCGCCACGGTGTAGGCAGCCAGCACCTGCAGGGTCTGGGATGCCTCGTTGAGGACGCTCTGCTCGGCGTTTTCATCACTCTCCGCCTCCTTGAGCATGCTGATGGCGTTGTCCCGGGCCTGCTTGCGGCTGAGCCGGGCCGTGGCAAAATAGTCGTCCTCCGCCGGGGCGGCGGTTGGCTCCGTTCCCTTCTCCCCGTCCTGGGAGCTGACCAGAGTGGTCTGACCCAGGGTCTTTCCGGCATTTTTCTGGATATTGTCAGTGTAGCGCCAGTTCATGTACACCGCCGCGCACACCAGCAGCAGCACGGCCGCCGCCACCGCCGGCTTCTTCCATCTTTTCTTCATGTCCGTCCCTCCTGTCATGAATTCCATTGCACCACCGTGATGCGGTCGGCGGGAAGGCCCGTCAGCGCCGCCACCGCCTCCGTCACCGCCAGCCGGACGCCGCCGCTGCCTGCCCCCTGGCACACCACCACGGCCCCCAGATACACCGGATACGTCTCCCGGGTCACCACCACGTCCTGATACCCGCTGCCCCGGTTCAGCGTCACCGGCTCCCGCTGGCGGCGCAGCTCGCCGTCCCGGTCCGTGTCGTCCGCGTCCTCCGCCAGCTCCAGCTCCGGCCCGTTTTTCAGCGTCAGCATCACCTGCACCCGGCCCACGCCGTCCATCCGGCCCAGCAGTTCCGCCATCCGCCGTTCCGTGTCCTCCAGGGAGAAGCTCCCGCCGCCCTCCTGGGTTTGGGCGTCGGATTTCTTCCCCGGCAGCAGCATCAGCGCCAACCCCGCCAGCACCACCAGGCCCACATATTTGTACTTCTTCCATAAATTTCCAATGTTCCACTTTTTCATACGCTCCTTACCCCAGCCAGTGCTGCTCTGACGGCGGAATGCCCAGGTCCTCCTCCAGGATGGCGGACAAGGCCCGGTTTTCCGCCATGTCCAGCGTCACGCTGCCGGGATACGGGACGCCGCCGCGCCAGGTGACCTCCACCCGGGGATGGCAGCTCAGCCCCAGCTGCGCCGCTTTTTCCGATATATATGCAGCCGTCCGCTGCCGTATGCCAAGCTCCAGCTGGGCCTGGCCCTCCCGGCGGTAGGTTTCGGCCTGCTGCTCCATGTCCCGGCTCAGGTCCTCATACCGCACCGCCAGGTCCGACAGGTCCAGCCCCGCCGCCGGACCCAGCACCGCCAGCAGCAGGATCAGCCCCCCGGCGGCCTTGGCGGCAGCCCGCACCGCCCCCTTGGGCAAAAGCGCATACAGAAGACTCAGCCCCATAGCCGCCGCCAGAATCCCCAGCAGCCACTGCCGGATCCCGTCCATCATCCGGTAACCACCCCCAGTGCCGACGAAATGGAAATCAGCAGCAGCAGGCCGCAGGCCCCGGTCATGCCGAAGATCAGGCCAAAGGCCCCGCCCAAGGCATCGATGAGCCCCGTCAGCTGCTCCGCCCCTAAAATACCCGCCAGAAACGCCGCCGCCTTATACACCAGATATTGCACCCCCAGCCGCACCAGCGGTAGCAGGCACACCGCCAGCACCGCCAGCAGTCCCGCCGCGCCCACGGTATTTTTCACCGCCCCGGCCCCGGCCAGAACGCTGTCCGCCGCGTCGGCCAGGATGCTGCCCACCACCGGCAGCACCCCCACGGCGCTGCGGGCCAATCGGGCCGTCACGGTGTCGGCGGAGCCTGCCGCCGCCCCGGATACCGTCAGATACAGGGTGAACAGGGCCAGCGCCCCGGTCAGCAGCCACACGGTGCCCTTGCGGATGGCCCGGCTGATCCCCGCCAGCCGCCGTCCCGGCAGCATGGCGTCCGCCGCCGCGGCGGCCACATAGAAATACACCAGCGGCAGCAGCAGCCCCCGGATCAGCGACAGCAGCAGGTCCACAAAGAAGATGGTGGCCACCTGCCGGACGCTGGCGGAGACGATGCCCCCGCTGGCGGCCACGGCGGCGGACAGGGTGGGCAGCAGCGCCTTGGAAAAGGTGTTCAGCTCCTCCACCGTCTCCTGGCCCAGGCCCATCATGGTTTTCACGCTGCCCGCCGCCGCCAGGGTAATGGCCAGCGCCCCGGCCATGGGCACAAAGTGCACCTTGCCCCCGGCGGCGTCCATGCACTCCTCCGTCAGGGCGCACAGCACCGCCGCCGCCAGCAGCACCACCCCGCCGCCGATGCTCTGCCGGACCGCCTCCTCCACATAGCCCAAGGCCCGGTCCCACAGACGGGACAGCCCCTCCGACAGGGACGCCGGGTCCTCCAGTTCCTCCGTGATCTCCTCCGCCGCAGCCGGCAGGGCGTCCCGCACCTCCCGGGGAAGCTCCGCCCCCCAGGCCGGCGCCACCAGCCACCATGCCAGCAGCAAAATCACCATACTCTTCCTCATACCAGTGTCCTCAACAGCTCCCATGCCGCCCGGACCAGCGGCAGGGACACCAGCACCGCCCCGAAGGCCCCTGCCGTATCCAGCACCGCCGCCATGGCCCCCTGGCCCGCGTCCCGGCATATCTCGCCGCCCAGCCGGGACACCAGGGCGATGCCCAGGGTCTTTACCAGCGGCGTGAACAGCCCCTCCGGCAGTCCTCCGGCGGCGGCCAGCTCCTCCAGCATATCCAGCACCTCCGCCAGCCCCCGCAGCAGCAGGACCCCCACCACCGCGCACACCGCCAGTCCCAGCACCGCCGCCGTTTCCGGGCTGTGCTGCCGCAGCACTGCCCCCAGTATCGCCGCCGCCAGGCACACGGCGGCTATCTGCACCACCGTCTCCATGGCTACAGTCCGAACAGGGACTTCACCAGCTGGAACAGGTCGCTGATCTGCCGCACCAGCATCATCATGACCACCACCAGCCCCGCCAGGGTGGTCATCATGGCCTGCTCCTCCCGGCCGCTGCGCACCAGCAGCTGGTTCAGCACCGCCACCAGAATGCCCACGGCGGCTATTTTGAAAATCAGATCCACATCCATGTGTCGTCCTCTATATCAGTAAGATGATGAACAGCCCCGCCCCGGACAGGGCCGCCGCCCACAAAAGCCGCTCCCGCTGGCGGCTGTCCCGGCGGCGGCGGTCCGCCAGCTCCT
>OMCN01000167.1_pt1 | contig 42690 bp, 55 predicted proteins | sample 1645061 | NCBI WGS metagenome assembly OMCN01 (sample SAMEA103958124, study PRJEB25191) | human gut metagenome | biome: human-associated habitat [ENVO:00009003]; feature: intestine environment [ENVO:2100002]; material: feces | place: Germany | collected 2013/2015 | reverse complement strand
TGTGATTTGAACATTCTTTTTAAAGCGGATTTTCCGATCCGCTTTGTTGTCATGCCCTAATGTCGCAAAAAACAGCACACAGCTTGCTTTCGCTTTGCTGCGTGCTGTCTTTGTGAGGTTCCTTCCTTGCTAACTAAGTGACATTGGCAGGAATCGGGGATGTAGTTTTGTAAAAGATTCTGCGGATCTTCGATCTCGACCTGTCCGTCGAGCGCCGGCAGCACGCAGCCGCAGAAGGTCGGAAGATCCTTCCGCGCCAGATACATGGTCTGCTGCTTTGCTTCGAGCAGCGGGTAGATCTTTTCCCGAAACTCGCCCGAGCAGCGCAGAAGCTTGCCGCCGCCGAGCGCGTATAAGCTCCGGTAGCTGCCGAAAAAGCGGTAGGGGCAGGGCGTCTGGACCGTCAGCCATGCACCGCCGCCTTCTTCCGCAATTTGCAGACGAACCTGCGGGTCGGCCTGCGTGAGCGTGAGCGGCTCGGAGCCTGCGCAGTCTACCGGTGCGTCCGACAAAAGATCAAACCACCGATCAAAGGAATCGCCGGTCAGCGTGATCTCGTTTTTTCGATAATCCGGAGGCTCATAGCCCATATAGTAGGAAGAAGAACCGAGTGCGCGGTACCTGCCGTATTCGTTCATCAAAAGCCGGATCATGGCCTGCGCCTTCGGTTCAAACAGTTCGAGGTTATGCTCCAGCGTCAGTCCTTTTCCGTAGACGACTGTCCGGCGCTGGCTTACATTGTCCAGAAACTCCCGGATATTCTGCACGCTATACAGCCGGTCGTATCCGACGCGCAGAGAAAATGAGGGATAGTAGCAGCCATATTCCGTGCGCATCACTGCGGTCAGACGGGCAGGCTGCTGGGAAGGCTCAATCGATTCCTGCGTAATTTGCAGATAGCGCTGAAGCATCCACCGTGCACACGAGTCGCTGCCGGGCACAGACTCGTGCGGCGGCTCGCCTATATAGGCGATCATGGCGGCGGCAAGGTGCTTGCAGCGGCCAACGTCGGCGTAACGCGGGCAGGTGCAGCTGATGCGCAGCCGTCCTTCTGCCATTTCGGTGAAGCGCACCGTATATCGTTTGCTGCCGCGGACAGTGCAGCTGACATTCGTTTCTGGGCCGGCTTTCGTACACTGCATATCCGTAACCCGCCCCTTCCGGTAATATTCCATCCCGCGTTCAAAATCGGTGGCGGTAAACAATGATTTCACCTGATTCAGATCCATCCGGAAACTCCATTCTGCAAGATGATACCGTGCAAGCGGAAAAACGCCCGGGTTCCGCTGCATTCGCGTCTTTTCGCTCAGTATAACAGAGAACCACGGGAAAATCCATAGGCAGCACACCGCAAGTGGGCATGAATTGTCCACCTGAAGCTGGATTTGATTTATATCGTTCAAGAAATATTCGTGCTGTTTTGTCAAATAAATCTCGATAAATCCACCGCGTTTTCGCGCCCGTTTGGGTCAAATCTGGGTCAGGTCGCATGACCGCAAAAATGCGGTCGTTTTTCGAGAAAAGAAAGTGGAACGATAAGCGGGATACTCCGCAAGCTTCGCTTGCTCCGTGCCGATTGCATTTTCTTGTGTTTTCTGCATTGCATGCAGAAAAAGCGGCGCTTTTGCGCCGCAAAAATGCATTCGGTCGAACCACAGCGCTTCTCGCGCCACGTATGCCCAGCCAAAACAAAAAAGCCATTCCTTACGGAATGACTTTTTGTTTTGGTGGAGATAAGCGGGATCGAACCGCTGACCTCATGACTGCCAGCTAAGAATTACTTGTTGCAGCTTGTTTTTACTTGCCGTAACTTATCGCCTGAAACCCTTGCGCCCCAATGGGTTCTGGATTCTATCTGTTGTGACTTGTTGTAACCTGATGTAGCTTCCCGTGTGGGTTTTTCTCATGCCCGTGTGGGTTTTGGTGCGGGTTTTTGCGAGCCGTGCAAATATGCCGCTCGGCTGCTCACGCCTGCTTGCTGTCGTCCTTCTTCGCTTTCAGCGCGTTGCGGAAGATATCACCGGCGGCCTTGATGCTTTCTGCGTTGGCGTGGGTGTACATTTTGAGCGTGATGCCTTTATTGGCATGACCGAGTTTTTCGGAAACCGAAGCAACATCCGCGTGGTTCGTGATGGCGATACTGGCGAATGTGTGGCGCAGCTTATGCGGATGAAAATGATCGATGCCGTACCGTTCGCCGAATTTCTTAAAATATCGCGTCGGCGAGGTCGGGTGCATTGGCTCTGCGCGGCCATCCTGCGAAAAAACATACGGTGAGAGGCAGGCGCGGCTCTGTTCAATTCGCAGCTGCCGCAGAAGATCGGCTGCGTCGTCGCTGATGTCAATCACACGGGCGGAGGCGTCTGTTTTGGGCGTGTCCTCGAAAACGCCCTTGCCGCCCTTCTTGGCGGACGTATAGACAAGATTGTTTTCAATCGTGATCGTTTTATCCTTGAAATTGACTGACTGCCAGCGCAGCCCACAGATTTCTCCGCGGCGGCAGCCCGTATCAATTATCAATGTGACATACGCCTGCCATTTGAGCGGTTCATTTTTCAGGCATTCCAAAATATGCTGCATTTCCTCGATGGAAAAGGCTTCAACCTGCGTTGCGTCTTTGGTGTCAGCTTTATTGCGTCTGGGCTTTTTGACCTTCTGCATCGGATTTGAGCGGATAAGTTCGCTGTCCTCCGCAGATTCAAACATCTGCCGCAAGGTGACATAGACTGCCGATATTGTTGATTCGGCTTTTCCACTGTTCAATTCGCCCAGCAGTAAGGCTTCCAACTCCGCGCGCGTGATCTCCTGCATTTTTCGTTCGCCGATGATCGGGTAAATATGCCTATCCAATACGTTCTGATAATAGGCACGGCTATTTTCGGCAAGCGCCTTTTCACCGATGGTTCCAGCGAGTTTGCCCGGCATAAAGACCCGCTCGCCGTATTGTTTCACAGTCACGATTTTAGCCGCTTCTGCCGCCTGCCTCGCCGCCTCCTGTGCGGCGATTTCTTTTTTCTCTCTGTGTGAAATAACCAGACCCGCTCTGCACTGACGTTCAAACTCTGCGGCCTGTTTCGCCAATTCCCACTGGATCGCCTTTTCACTCCAACCGGAAGGAACATACCAGCGCGTAGACAATTCAGAGGCTTCCCGGCTGGTACGGTAGCGGATCTCATAATATGCGCGGCCATCTTTAGTTGTCTTCAGTCTCGTCGCTGCCATAGCCTTCGTCAAGCCCCTCACTTTCCAGATAATCTAGCCATTCTTTTTCTTCATTTTCGTATTTTTCCATCAATTCAGCCTCTTGAATTTTGCCTAGCTGCTCATTCATCTGCAAAGCAGATTCGATGGTTTTACGCGCGGCAGTATATATCTGTATTTCTTCGCGCTTTCCCAATATCCGATTATCCATGCAGTTTAGGATTGCTTCGCTTACGTCCAGCCTGGCAACGCGATAGCAATGGTCAATATAGTCAAGTCGATCTTCCGCGTGTTCAAGGTCATCCTCCAGAAAATCATTGGCGCTATATTGCTCATAGTCTCGCAAAGCATTTGCCGCATCCGTTAGATTTGCAATGCTTTCAATAATTTGCAATAGATCATCTGACTCAAACAGAACGTTCATCGCCTGAACAAGCGTCCAATTCCGCTTCTGCGCTCTCGCTGGGAATGGCAACGCCCTCGTCCGAGCTGATTCAACAATGGAGATGAGGTTCTCGGTTGCCTTTGGGGAAATGCCGAGCGTTTTTTGAATGACCTTGACATCTTTACGGATGCTGGGACAGTCCGAGACTCCAAGCAGATAATCGGTTGATACTCCATAATAGTCAGCAAGAGCAGTCAAGCGGGTAATATTCATTCCTTTTACTGCGTCTGGCGTTGAACTGAGTGTTTCAGCCTTTTCATAATTTATGAGCGTCTTTTTGTCGATGTGTACGCCGTAGCGGTCTTCAATCTCATCAGACAATTTATCATGCGATAGCTTTTTTGATTCCCGGAGTCGCTTTAGGCGTATTGATGTTTTCTTGCAATCGAATTTCATATATTCTCCATGTCGATATGGTGAAAATAAATTCACCATATAAACTTTGCAAGTATAAAAATTTTCTTTTTATTTACTTGAAAGCACTTGGTAGCACAAGTAAAATATTAAGTGTAATCGTCACACTCATCATAGTGAATTTTATGTCGATTGTCAAGGAGAAAATATGAAAAACACAGCGAATCAGGATTTGAGAAATGCGGCAAGAGATGCGGGTGTTCCACTCTGGGCGATTGCTGACGTTCTTCACATCAGCGAACCCACAATGACCCGGAAACTACGCCGAGAACTGCCGGAGAAAGAAAAACAGCAGATGTTCGGGATCATCGAGCAGCTTGCAAAGGAGGCGGAAACGGACGATGCGGAGCATTGAGCACACCCCATCTGTGAGTCCACCCTTTCAGAAGATCGAGGACGCCGTCAGGACAACCGGGCTTAGCTCGTTTTTCTTGCGGAAGGGCTGCCGGGATGGAAGCATCCCCTGCGTTCGCTCCGGGCGGACATACTTCATCAATGTGCCAGGGTTGCTGGAGCAGTTAGGAATAGGAGGGGATGCAGATGGGAAGTCAGCCGGGCGTGATGCTGTACTTTGAGGTGAGACCGTGTTTAATCCGCTTGAACGACGGCGAGAAGGGACAGTTGTTTGAGGCAATTCTGGATTATGGTGAGCACGGCATCGTGCCAGACTTTGACGGCAAAATGGGGGTTGCTTGGGATTTTATTAAGCCGCGGCTTGACCGGGATTCTGAACGGTACGCGGAGAAAACACAGAAGAACGCTTACGCAGCCTTTGTGCGAGAACTCAAAAAACAAGAGCTTCCGAAAATCACTTTTGAGCAGTGGACCAATATGTCTGACATCGAACGACATCGAATGATAATGCCCGATACCGCGTGATGTCGTTCGGTATCCAACTACAGCACCATCCCCAACTACAGCACCAACTACGTTAACTCCAAATAAGGGAGAGAGAGTTATGGACAGAATGACCCTCAAAGAAGAGATTCGCCAGCACTTTGACTGCCGAGACTACCTGCGCAAATCGAGCGGGTGCTCGCTGTATATCTGCCCGTCGTGCGGCAGTGGGAGCAGGCAGCACAAAACCGGTGCGGTCAAATATTATCCAGACACACAGCGTTGGCACTGTCACAGGTGTAAGACTTTGGGTGACATCTTTACAATCTATGAACTGGAACATGGTGTCGATTTTAACGTAGCGCTTTGGGCGCTGGCGGAACAGCTTGGTACGTCGGTCGAGCCGCACAGCACAAAGCCCGCTCGGAAGTGTCCACCCGCTCCGTCTCCCGTGCAGTCCGGCTCTGCACCGAAGGATATGTCTGATTACTTCGCGGCGTGTCGTGCCAGACTGCATGACCCTGCCGCTGTTTCCTTCCTATCTGCTCGTGGAATCAATATCAAGACGGCAGAGACTTATGGCCTTGGCTTCGGCCCCAAAGCAGACCCGGCAGGAAGTCACCGCTGCTGCCCGCGAATTACCATCCCGACAAACTGTTTCCACTACGTCGCACGCAGTATCGACCCGGATGCACAACCGGGGTGCCGGACGATGAATAGCCTGGGCGTCTCGCCCACTCTCTTCAACCGGCAGGCCCTCTATGCGCCCGGCGATGAACCGGTCTTTGTCACCGAGGGCGCATTCGATGCACTGTCTGTTATCGAGGCAGGCGGCAGTGCGGTTGCGCTCAATAGCGCCGCCAATGGTCGGCTCCTGTTGAATGCGCTGCGGGAACGGCCGACGAATCACCCGCTCCTGCTGTGCCTCGACAGCGACCGCAGCGGTCGAGAGGCCTGCGACAATCTCGTCAAGCAGTTGCACGCCGGTGGAGTGGTTTTCCGGGACGTCTGCGCGGACGTCTGCGGTGAGGCGAGGGACCCAAACGAGTCGTTGCAGGCAGACGAGCCGAGGTTCATTGAGTCTATTCAAGGTCTTAAAGCGGAAACAATGAGGAGGAAATGATACGATGGAACAGAGAAAGAACCAACTTCTTCGTTGCCCCTGCGGAAACATTCTCGCCGGGTACGATGGACGCAGCCTGACCATCCGGAAGAAGGGACGATCCGTCGCCGTGGCATCCAGCCAGGCAAATATCGAAATCACTTGCGAAGACTGTGGGTGCAGAATCGACGTTCTGCTTGATGGACAGGCCATCCATACACGGTCAATGGCAGGAAACTGCTTTGGAGATTAAGACAATCGATAGGGCCGACGAATTTCGTCGGCCGTTCGGAAACATGGATTTCCGGCAACAAAATGATATGGCCCTGCGGCCGGAATAGCACATACGCACTTTCACACAGATTTGAGCAAAAGTCATTTATTTTAGGAGGAATTTGGAATGAGCAACCGCATTTATGAAATCGTTGAGGAAATCGCCACACTTTCAGGGACAGGCCGCTCGAAAAGAAAAGTGAGACGCATCCGCTGGGATAATAGTCCTGATTCCGTGCTGGACATTCGTAAGTGGTTCCAAGAGGTCGATGGGACGGAAACACCCTGCAAAGGCATAAAGCTGGATGCAGCAGAAGAAGCTGCCTTGCGGGAAGCTCTTCGTTTGTAAGCGGAAAACAAGAAAGGAACGTTCTTCCTGAGGCGTTCCTTTTTTATTATATCTATGGGGCGGTGTAACGAATCGTTCCCCCGTCTGACTACAATGAAACCAACGGCCAACGGTCAGGAAATACGATCTTTGCGTTCACTCACTAGCGGTTTGCCAACGAATCCAACTTTGGTCTCGCTGTCTGGATTTCGGACGGCGTTCAAAGGATGAAAACAGCGCGTCCGGATTTCGGACGTGCAGACCAACGCGACGAAAAACGTCTGCTTGGTTATAGGAACAGCAGCCAACGGAAAATTCCGTTCGTTAATTTCATTGAGCGCAATTTTGCGCTGGTTGACGGGTCGCTGAATCCAAATCTGGATTTAATATAATTCCAACTCGGTCAAAAAGGTACGGGTTGAAAGTCGTGCGGCACGGGGCGTGTTACAAACATACCCACCTTACTGTGCTTTGCCGTATAGGGCTAATGGACAAAATTGTCCATTACTCAAAAATGAGTAAAACGCTGGAAAAACCACGAAAGTCTTTCTCGAAGCGTTGGGAACCCGCTCAAAAAAGAGCAGGTTCCGTTTCCCCCACAAGTGGGGGAAATGGTGCTTGGCGGTCCGTCTGTTTTTTGGACAGACCATGGAGGCAGCATTTTACCGACCCCTTTTCGGTCTACTGCGTTTTACCGCAGACGCATACAACCGTCCGAATTTCGGACAGTTGCCCTGTGAGCCTTCCGTGGGCTTCCATACAGAAATATGCCGCTTGCATGACATTCCTACGCCGAGTGGATAAAAACCGCTCAGAACGGCGCGTAGGCGGCCACAAAGGCATTTGCAGAACATGGCCGGACGCAGAGCACATCCCCCTTCACCTCATTTTCACACGCTTTCCGGCATGAAAGCCCCCCGATATCCATGAATTTGGTAAAAATTAGGCTTATGCTGTCCGGGGCAGATACTGAAAAAACACGCATTTCTGCGTAAAACTCATCAATATCCTTCGATTCGGCGTACTCCGGTCAGATCGTCTGACGGAAACTCTGCAAATTGGGGCGGTTCCAGCTTCTGCCCACGGGCAGCATATTGGCCGGTGCGGGCCGCAGATTTCTGCGGCTTTGCGCCATGCAGGAAGGCAAGCAGCGTTTCTTCGGAAACCATGACCTGCCCGCTGACACTGTTGGACGGGAGTTTTCCGCTCTTGCAGTATCGGTACGCGGTTTTTCGTGAGACATTCAGAACCTCTGCCACCTCGTCGAGATCCAGAAGCGTGACTCTGCTGTTCGGCAGATATGCGATATATGGCACAAAACCATCTCCTTCCTGTGAGTAATTATAATATTTTGCTCTGGTTTATGCAAGAATTCCTGCGTTTTCGGTTTCAAAATGCAGTTTATAAAATTTTTTGGGAAACTCTTTGGGCGATTTGATTTTTTCTACTCAGGTTTGTGAAATGGGGGGTATCCCCAATTTGGGGGACACCCCTGTTCTGGTGAGGTCTATGCAAAATTGTGCAGCCTCACTTCGTACGCCTTTCGTACGAAGACAAAGCAACCGTAAATTGGACAGCAAAAGAGGCGTTTCCTCACTTTTGAGGATACCTCCCCAGAATTGGGGAGATGTGCTCAATTTTGAGCGAAAGTTTTTTCAGATGTGTCCAAAACTGGACAGACCCCTGCGGCGAATCTGACGCACCCTGTTTCACGGCTGAAGATTCAGCCACGAAATTATGACGCAGGCGGGACAAACCCGAAAATGCGGTAGAACAATAGACAGAGAAGAACGTAAAGGAGTTTTTTACATGAACGAACAAGACATTATCAGCCTGATTCTCGGCGAGCCTGAAGACGATTTTCACGGCACAGTCCCCAGCAAGGACAAGCGGCTGCGATTCGACCGGCTGCGCGGCCATGCCGGCGCGCTCATGCACTATACGCACGGAAACCTGGACATTCAGGAGCCGTCGGAAACACGCCGCAGCGCCTGCCTGATACTCGACGTGCCGCTTCCCGTTGTGGTGCTGAACGAATATGTGCGGAAACATTTTTCCATGCTCATGGAACTCAGCGACAGCGTATCACTGTCTAATGCAGGCGGCAGGCTGCGCATCAAGTGTACGGTCTGCGGACTGTGGGAGGAATGATAGGCGGAACATCTACGGCTGGAGATGTGCTCCATAGGGTTCTGAAACTATTTTTTCATTCAGGTTTGTAAAACCACCCCTCGCCTGTTTCTGCGCTGCCTGGCGTTTATGCGCTGACCGGTGACGGGCTGATGCTCTCTGCCTGCGCCGTCTCTGGTAGACAGAAGGACGAAACGGCCGGCAAAAACCACCTGCTATAAAAGAAAAACCGTGAGAAAGCCCATTGCAGGCCTCTCACGGTCTTTTTTATGAATGGAGTTCCAACCCCTGTATCGCATTCTCATACAGAAACGCTTTCAGCGGCTCGGCCTCGGCGGTGTCGTAGTAGTTCAGCAGTGCTTCGTTGAATTGCTCCATGTTTTGATCCCGGATGGTCAGAACGCCCGCTCCGGCTTGCAGCAGGATTTTGTTTGCCAGTGTCAGGCTGGTGCGCTTGTTGCCGTCCCAGAAAAGCTGTCCGCGCGTACCCCAGCAGAAGGTCGTCAGCGCCTTTTCTGTTGCCGAAGTATCGGCAGCAAGGATCGCGGCCAACTCTGCCCGGACAGTCGCTTCCTGCGGCACAGGCGGCGTGTAGTCCGTACCGGAGATGGCCACGCTTCCCGTGCGCAGCTTGCCCCACTCCAGAGCCTCGTTGCGGGCGATGAAGCCGTTGAGCTTGCAGACATACTCCAAGGTCACATCTTCGTCAATCGAGCCAATCAGGAAGCGCCAAGCGTCGCGCATGTTGAGAATGGCCTGAATATCGTCGATCTGTACGCCGGGGACGTTGACGCCTTCCAGAATGGTCTTTGTCTGTGGGAATGTGACGGCGCGGTTTTCCATCTTCATGCCGCAGTAGACGTTTTCATCCCACTTCTTCTTGGCTAAAAAGCGGCTCTGCTCCGGTGTCAGGTGGTATCGGTCAGTGTAGGTCATTCTGCGTCACCTTCCTTTGCGCTTTCGGCGCGGAGAAGATACCGCTGCAATTCCAGCACCCACGCAGGGCGAAGATCGCCGACAAGCAGCAACTCGCCGTTTCTGTACTCTGCGACCTCGACAAAGCCGTTGTCGTTGTCAAAAAAATGTGCCTCGTCGCAGAACGGCAGCACCTTCGACACGGCCTCCCAGCGGCCTGCAAAACGGCGCAGGACGTCTTCTGTCCCGATGTTATGCCCGCCGCGCTTCACACGGTTCGCGATGCGTGCAAGGCTTTCCTCCGGCGTGTCAAGGCCGACATAGAACAGCCGGACGGTATAGCCGTCCCGCTTGGCTCTGGCTGCTGTCTGCGCCGTGCGGAAGCCGGACAGCGTGGATTCCTGCGTAAAGGAAATGCCTTTGTCCAGGCAATCGTCAATGCGCCGGATCGCCATTTTGCCGCCCTCAAGCGGGCTGACGCCTGCAAGCGCCGTGATGCGGTCAACGTCCACGATCACGCCCAGATCATTGCGCTGCGCCCGCAAAACGCCGGTCAGACTGCTCTTTCCCGTACCGTTTACGCCGCCGATGATGGTATAGACTTTCATCACGCTTCACCGTCCTTTTTTTCTTCGTATTCCAGTATATCCCCTGGCTGACAGTGGAGTAACTGACAAATGGTTTCGATTGTCTTCCATGAAACCAACTCACCATGGCGAAGCTGCGTCAAGTACGATTGGCCGATCAATTTCTCGTTGCGAATGCGATTCTGTGAGTATCCAGCGTCCTTGAGTGCAGCGAGCACGTCAATCTTATAAGCTATTGGCATGATAGTGCCCTCCCTTCGGGGACTGCTATATAACGCCCCTTTTCCATTATCCTTATTATACCTCATGATGTCACTAAATACAAGTGATAAGATTGATGAATAATTTCACTTATTTTTAGTGATATTGACAATAGACATCACTAGAATTCAGTGATACAATAAAGCCAGTCAAGGGGAACAAACGAAAACAGTTTAGACACCGGCAGAAGATGGGTGAAGAACGTCTATAAGAGTTGGGAAGGAACAGCAAAGTGCAGCAAGGCTCACGAGATCAGTTGAAAGCCCCCAGCCGCCGGAGTTCCCCAAGACAAAGAAAAAGCGCTCCCGGAGGCCGTGGAAAGCAAGCCGGAAGCGCAGCCGAAAAGGGCTGCTTGCAGTATAGCACAGCCCGCCGAAAAAGGAAAGGGGCTTTACAAATGAGCAACACAGAAATTCAGAGCAAGGTCAACGAGCTTCGAGAACTGCGCCGCATGGCCGACGAATTGACTGCCGAAATCGAGAGCATTCAGGATGCGATCAAGGCGCACATGACTGCCATCGACGCCGACACGCTGACGGGTGCGGATTACAAGATCACATGGAAGACCGTGACGAGCAGCCGGTTCGACAGCACGGCGTTCAAGAAAGCCATGCCGGAATTGGCCGAGCGCTTCACCAAGTCCACCACAAGCCGCCGGTTTATCGTGGCGTAAGAGAAGAACGCGGGCGGGACTTCCCGCCCGCACATCGGACAGGCTTGTGAGCCGGAAAGGAATTGACTATGGAGAAGATCACAACAGCCGCCAGCGTCAGCGCTGCGTGGCGCGGCATGAGCGACGAGGAACAATATACCGCCTTGCAGAAAATGGCGTGGACAGTCCGCAGGAGCGGCAGCAAGCGTGGTGCGGAGTGGATACAGACGCAGGACGATGCAATGACCGTCGCGGCGGAAGCATGGCTCAGAATGGGCGCAGCGCTGGAACGCAACGAGCGGGCCGACGAACCGCGCCCGCTTAACCTGATCTTGTACAGCGCCTGTGCGCAGGCCGCAAATACCATCGCCCGCAGAGAAAAGCGCTATTTCAGCGCCACGGCCAGCCTGACCATGGAAGACGGCGAAATGACGGATCTTTTTGATATGAACGCCGTTCATGTTCTGCCCGCCCCAGACCCGGAAGAAAACGCCGTGCAGCGGGATCTTCTCGCCCGGCTTCTGCAATCGGATGAAGACCGCAGCATTGCCGGACGCATGGCCGAGGGTCTGACGGTCCGGGAAATCGCCGCCGCGCTGGGTATGAGCAAATCGGCAGTCCAGCGCCGGATCAACAACATCAGAAATCGCGCCCGCCTTCTGGCAAGCGCATAATAGAAAGGATGAATAATATGGAAAACAAGGAACTGAAAGAATTCAAGGAAATCCTGCACGAGGTCAAAGATCTTGACCGCTTTAGAAAATTCATGCTCTTCTGCATGGAGCGTCTGGCGCGCGGTGAAGAGGTTTCGGACATCTGGAACGCATGGGTGCAATCCGGACTCTGATTTTCCGACGGGGACTTTCGACTAGTTGACATAGAGAGGGAAACAACCATGGAAAATAAGAAGGAATCGACGGAGGTGCTGTTCCGGCATTTGCTGCTTCGCAGATGCACGGACGCAGAACGGGAGAAGGCCGAAACGAGAGCCCTGAACGGCCCGACAAAAGAACACAAGATCAAAGCGCTGGACATTGTCCGGCGGTTCAGAAAATCAGGATGGAGGTTTTAAACATGACGATCAAAGAAATTTTCGAGCACAGCCAGAACGTTGACGGCTGGATTCTTGGCATTGATGGATACGCGTCGAAAGTCGATCTTGGCAACCCGGCCATTCTCGCCGGTATTGGGAAATATCGTGTAAAGACGATCTACCCGGACGTACATGACGGAAAGGTCGTTGTGGAACTGGATGTAGAAACGTCGATTGTCACGGATTGAGGGGAAAATTCCCCGCAGCCATTTTTTCGATTCTGGGACAAAAAGCATTTTTGGTGTAGAAACAAAATCAGAACAGAAACCAACACAAAATTAAAAACGGAGGGATTTTATGAATCAGGACACGCATCTTTATATCGAAGCGAATCAGAAGCACGGGCGCGGATATCAGGTGCATATCGTCATTGACGGCATCGTCGATTCCACAATGGCAGATGAGCCGTTCAGCCTGTATGACGCGCTTGGCGGCGCACAGTTCACGCTGGAGGCCGTAAACAAGGAGCGCGGGACAAATTATCTGTTGCCCGATGTGCTGCTGGTGAGCCGCGAGGCGGCGATGGCAGAGCGGCAGACCGATTTTCTGAGTGCGAAGCTTCTGCGGGAGAACAGCAGCAAAACAGGCCCGTGGCTGACGATCCGGGAAAAGCAGCGGCCGGAGGGCTGCATCACGGCCTGCGAGGCGATCTGTCTTGCGTATGCCGCCGCACGGGAGGATCACAAAGCGAAGGGAAACCATGTCTGCATGGCCTTCTGCCGGCACCTTGCATCCAAGCGCTATGGAGGCAATGCGTTAGAACTCTACAATGCCCTCATGCGCCAGCCGACGACCGACATGGGCTACGCATGGATCAGACGGGCATTTCAGGCAGTTGACATTGGAGCAGCAGAGATCCAGCAGTGGTTTGCTGCGGAATGAACCAGAAAAACCAGAGGACGCAGGAAAAGGAGCAAACGCAATGGAGGAATTACAAGTAATCAATCATAACAGCGTCGATGTTATAGACAGCCGTGAAGTCGCAGAAATGATTGGAAAGGATCATCGGCATCTTATCAGGGACATTCGAGGATACACTGAAATTCTCAAGAATACCACTGAGCCCAACTTTGGGCTGGGTGATTTCTTCATCGAATCCAACTACAAAGATTCAACAGGCCGAACGCTTCCATGCTATCTTCTAACACGCAAGGGTTGTGATTTTATAGCAAGCCGAATGACCGGAAAAAAGGGCGTCCAGTTTTCTGCCAGATATGTTTGTGCCTTCGATGCCATGCGAAAGCAGACAGACACGGCGCAGGCGGAAATTATGCTTCGCATGGAAAACTGTAAGCTTCAGAAAGCGCAGCTGCTGCGTGAGATGGCACAGCAATATCAGGGCGGGCCGTTTGAGCAGACGCTGAATGCCTGCGCTGCAAAGCTTATCTGCGGCAGCGAGATTATCCCTCCTCCGAAGTCGCCCTATGATCTGTGTACGGCAGGAGAAATCGGCAAGAAAATCGGGATCACATCGAATCTCGTCGGACGGATCGCAAACCAATATGACCTGAAACAGCCTGAATATGGTGAATGGGTGTTGGATGTAGCGGCGCATTCAACAAAGATCGTGAAAACGTTCCGATATTACGAAGCTGTCATTCCGATCCTGAAGGAGAAGCTGCGGAAAGAGGGCAAGCTTTAAGGACCAAGTATGAAATACGAAAATTTGTTTGATGTTTATTATTTACTTTTGACTGCCTTTGTGGTATAATAAAAATAAGGCGGAACGCCTTTTCAAATATTTCACTCACCCCCAGCGCCGGACCAGACCGGCTAACAAAGGGTGGGGTGCGGTCAGCGGAATAGAGAAGCATATGCGCTGGTTTGGTGCGATTTCCTTTTGGGAATGTATCAAACCGGCGCTTTTTCTTTATGCTTTGTTGGCCGCACCCTGCAACATTTTTTGACGGGAGGATTGCTTCTTGAACGATTCGGAAAAAATACGGGCTGCCCGTGCGGCGTACATGCGGGACTATGCGCGAAAACGCCGCCGAAACAGTCAGGAAATGCGCGAGCGGGAAAAAGAGAGCCGTGACCGCTATTGGCTACTGAAATTCGATCAAATGCAGGCCGCAGCAAGCGGCGGAAAGGAAAATGTAAATGAGAAAACCAGGTGAATCAGTCTATTGTTTGAGCTTCTGGAGAGACAAATTCAAGGGAAAATCCGGTGACGAGCCATACTTTGACGTGGCAGAGGACGGAATCTCTGCGGGGAAGGTCATGCGGATTTATGTGGATGCAAAGCGCTTCCCGACATGGCAAAAATGGAAAGACGAGGCAGACAAGGCGCGGGCCTGCGCTTACATCGGCAACGCGTCGATGTGCGGCTATTTTGTCAAGGGCGGCACCTCTTACCCGCTCAGCGCAAGTCCGGCATTCATGATTGAGCGGCCTGAGCTTCCCGGCCTTGATACGATTCTGTGGATTAACGTCCTCTGCCCGAATGAGTCGGAATTTCATTGGGCCGTCGAAGAAGCAAAAAAAACGGCCGAACTCAAAGCGAAGAACCTGGCCCCCAGCGAATTCTATGCGCCGTTTAACAACGTCCGGTATAGACACCGGGAGGCCGCAGAGAGCGATATTGACGCATTTCTCCGGCGGAACGGGGTCACGCCTGCAACGGCAGAGAATGACGGCACATATGACGGCACATACGGGCGAAAGATTTACGGGCCTGTCCCAGATGATATCAAAGCGCTGCTCAAGAAAATTGGGCTGGGTGCATCAGAATGCGGAAACACGCTCGGCGAACTTTTTCAGAGATGGGGTGTGCAATAATGTGTAAATTCTCTCATCGCTGCGGCCAGCAGATTGCCGCAAGAAACGGCTTTGAAAAAGCGGAGGGCGCAGATGCTGGTCACACATGATATGCTGGAGAAATCCACGCCGGTCTGCATCGCGTTCAACCATATGCCATGGCACTACCTTGCCGTTGCCAGACTGGACATCGGCGGGCAAAGAAAACACTTCATTTGGAAGACGAATTTTAAAAAACGGCTTGAATGGGACGGCTCATTCAACGCGCAGGCAGGCGAAATGCTCCGGATCACACTCAATATGCTGCACGATGCCGGGTATTTGGGCCTTCCGGAAAGCTGGAAGCCCGGAGACGAAGACGACGGACAGCCGCCTGCATGGTTCGAGCTGAAACAGGAAGCAGAGCTGCACCGGACGGAGATTGCGGCGCAGGCCCGGCAGCAGACTGCAAAAACGGCGATCTACACATTTTCACGGGAAAATGAAGACGGTACACGGACAACGGTTCGGGTACGGGCCGCAAATCAGACGGTGGCACGGGAAGCGCTGAGCCAGACGTTTCTGAACCGCGCAACGCTCTGTACGGTGCAGGACGGGGAACGGTACGAACTCTGAAAGAGCGGGACTCGTATTGAACGAAAAATTCAAATACCCCCGAAAAGTCGGGCGGAAACCGCAGGAGTCCGGCACTGTGCCGGGCTTCTGCTTTTATAAGGAGTTTTTTATGGCAATCGAAGATTTTGTCCGGGATTTTAACCGACGCCTGGACGATGCAATCGGAAGGGCAATGGAAGGCGACGTAGCCGATGCTGTCCGCGCGGCGATTGCATCAGCGGTTGAGTCCGAGGTCTACAGCGAGAAGGTTTATAAGCGCAGTGAAGATCATCCGTATATCCGACGGGATGACACCGGCGAACCCGGCGGCTTGCAGGACTGGAACGTGATGGAAGCAAAATATGACCCGTCAACCATGACGCTGGAGGTGCAGGACAGGAGCCGGGACCGGGACAGCGGACGGCTGATCGCGCCGGTCGTGGAAAGCGGCAAGGGCTATCAATGGAAAAAGTCGGCGATTTACAAAACAAAGCAGGCACGCCCGTTCCATCAGAAAGCGCAGGAACTTGCAATCGGAACCGGGCTTGTGCGGGAGGCACTGGCAAAGTCTCTGACGGAAAGCGGATTCAAGGTGAAGGAGTAATAACAATAGACGCAAAAACAGCGCAGGAGAACAATGTTTTTCCTGCGCTGTTTTTGCCCCGTGTGGGTTTTGGTGCGGGTTTTTCAAAAAATGCAGAAAATCAGCACACTGGGCAGATTGTCTGTTTTGATGATAAAAATTCGTAAAAGCGTAGAAAAAGACTGGAAATCATTCGATTTCCAGTCTAAATTATTTGGTGGAGATAAGCGGGATCGAACCGCTGACCTCATGACTGCCAGTCATGCGCTCTCCAAGTAGTGATCTTCTATGCCCCCATTGCGAGAATACGGCGTGTGTACCCCCACAACAAGGAATCTGACGTGTTATGCAACATTCTCTAAACTAATCAAAAACTGCTCGATTGTGATGTTTAGCCTGATTGTAAGTTGGTAATCCCGGAAAACATCCACGCGGTCAATCATATTTGCAACAATCACTTTTTTCATTGAAATGTTGCAATTATCATAGAGCTGTGCCCATTCCAGAATCTCATCATACTGTTTGGCAATGTGCTCCGCTGTGGCTTGACTCTTTGCTGCTTCTTCCTCGGCGTGTGCCATTGCGCGTCTCAGCTCTGCGCATTTTTCTTCTTGACCACGAATTGCCATATCCAGAATATTTGGTTCAAATGCACTTTCACCAGTAAGAGATTTTACAACTTCATCTTTCAGTGTTTGCAGATTTTGCTCGGCCTTTTCGTAGTCGCGTTTGACCTTTTGGAAAATAGTTTGCTGCGCGTCATGGTTTCCAGAATAACACGCGCGGATCGCATCTTCACGGCGCATACTGCCGATTCTGGCAAAAATACCATGTAGAATAGTATCAATCATGGCGTCCAGTTTTCTGACTGTATAGCCTGTCTGACCGTCACAGTCGCCATGCGTGCGGCTTTTTGTTTGGCAGGTGTACCGCGTTCTTGTTGGGTCGGAGCCGTCTTTTCGGGGCCGGCCTTTTCCACTGGTAGTCACACAAAGTCGAGCGCCACAGTGACCACAGAAAATAAAGCCGGACAAAAGTGCGTTACTGCAAGTAGCGACCGGCGTATGCGGCTTGTTCGCATACATATTTGCGCGGGCATCCAGATTTGCTTGCACCACATAGAATGTTTCATCATCAATAATGCGAAGATGCTCTTGCACAGGCGAGCGTGTTGCGCCGCTGCGCATAATGCCGATGTAAAGCGGATTGCGTAGAATTGCTTTAATCGTGGATGGATGCCAGTTCTTTCCCTCACGATTTTTAATGCCGTTTTTTGTTAAGTAGTTTGCGACTCGCTGAGAACCATATCCCTCATAACGTGCCTTTGTAAACATGATTCGTACAACCTCGGCTTCATCTTCACGAATGGCAAGATCATTAACTTCCTGTTTGCGTTTGTTGGTGCGCCCAGTTCGGATGTATTTATAGCCGTAAGCCAGACCGCCGCCGGTGTAGCACCCCTCGGAAGTCAGAATTGCCATACTGTTTGCTACGCACTCTGCGGTTTTCCGGCTTTCACCATCTGCCTGCCAGTAGCGGATATAGTTGGTCAGTTTGTCCACATGGCTTTCAAATTTCTGCTCACCCTCAACAGCGCTCCAGATGCGAATGTCGTGCTGTGCAAACCATTCTACAACGAATGGCGTTTCATCGGAGATTCGTCCGATACGGTCAAACATGAATACAAGCAGAATATCAAATTTGTGTTCCAGTGCGTAGCTCTTGATCGTCTGGATTTTGTCACGTTTTTCTGCTCTGACCTTATGGCCGGAAACGCCCTCCTCTTGCAGCTCGCATACCACTGTCCAGCCTTGCTGTTCTGCAAAGTCCCGACAACGGATTCGCTGCATCGGAATATCTGCTTGATTCTGCTCGTTATGGTATAGTTGCTTTCCGGTTGAAACACGATAAAGGCAAAGGACACGCGTACCGGGGGCAATATAAGATGGAAGATCAATCCGCCATCCAGTTTGTTTGTCGAAGATATAACTTTGGAGATAATTTGTCTGATTCATAGTCAATCCATCCTTTCTGAAATCTGACGAAGATATATGATGAATTGACATATCTGAAATATTCGATTTTCAATGTGCAATACCGGATATTCCTAACAATATTATCTCATATATCATCATTTTTGTCAAATTTCTCGACACAAACAGTCGCGGAAGATAGGGACTTTAAGAGAATAGATTTCATTTGTCGGCAAAGCTCGTCATCACGCTGCTCTGCACAAATTGCTGTGACCATACAGCCGTTGACATTCAGATAAAGTGTACGGTTTGCTTTGTCCACATGAAGAATTTCACATACGTCAGGCTGCAAACAAATCGCCTCCTCACGAATTAGTTTTCATTTTTTCTCATAGGTCAGACAGACGGCAGCGGCAAACTGCTCCATAGGTGTTGCACCTCCCTCCATGCTCATGGCGGGGCGTTCCATTCTGTGACGTATGGCTAACGCAAGTATCATTGTCTTTTGTATGCGGTCGTCGCACGATCCAGCCATGAATCGCTCTCAGTGTAGGCGTTTATCGCTCCGCGCCAGAATCGGTATCACCTCCCATTCCGCGCATCCCCGCGCACCCATAGGCTCGCACATACAAAACGTATCTGTTGACCCTATTCAGTTGTCAGCGGGATCGTCAGCCCGCAAAAGCGTATTGAACATAATGCGCTTTTCCAGAATGACGATCAGAAATCTGTCCCAAGTTGGGACGGGTTCTGTGCGGTAATGCGGCCCGAATCGGGACACAATTTTTGAAGCGACGGAGGGCTGCCGTGCAGACTGGGCAGACCGTCCGTCTTATGATAGGCGTCGTGCCGCATAATTCATAGGCTTCAAATCGCGGATGAATCGCGTCTCACCATGAGACGCAATTCGACATATTCGGACTCAAATGTTATTCAGAAGGAACCTATCCCTGACGGTCGCCCCACAGCTTTGCGGAAATCAGGGAAATCAATTCTTTCGCAGTCGGCGGTTCTTCGATCCAGTAGGCCCGTAGTTCCCGTCTGCGGCCATTCTGCCAAATATCCTTGGCTGCGCGGTTCAATGCCCGCGAAACAGCTCCATTCGTTTTCTTTCCCGTTCGGATACGAACCTCGTTGCAGATTGTCTGCATCTTCGGCATGGTCGGCTGGTGCTCGATTGCGATGTCGATTGCATGGCATAAAATGCAGTAACACTCTTTTCCGCGTGTCTCGACGATGGAGTATATAGCGTTCTGAACATCCTTCATGTTATACATTCCTTTCCCGTTCGAGCTGATCTAATCATAATACATTTTTTCGCACTTTTCAGGTTTTCTGCCAAACTTTGACCCACTTGGACAAACTTTGACGGTCAAATCGGTGTGGATGTATCATCTGCTCAATCAGAAATACAGCCTATGGTCTGCGATGGTTATGCGGCCTGAAAATAGCAAAAAGCGCCGCTCCTCTCCTGTTATACGAGAGGAGCGGCGCTTTCTTTTGAGAACTTTTTGCTTATATAAGAAACCTGAAAAACGGAAACGGCAACAGCCAGATTGGACTGTCTGGCTGCCGCCGCAGAATGTGGAGCGTATTTAGCTCAGGGAAATACTTTTTCTCGCGGAGGTTTCAAACATTCTGAGCAGGATGGTCGCAACCTCGCTGCGCTTGATGCTGCTTGCCGGATGGAACGTGCCCTTCGCGTCGGAACCCGTCAGGATACCCGCGCGGTAGAACTCGTAGATATCGGACGCAAACGCATCGCCGCTCTTCACGTCGGGGATCGCATCGTCCGCGACCTGATTGATCGCTTTGTAGGTGCTTTCCGCGCCGTGGAAGATGTGGACAAACTCTGCTCTGGTGATCGAAGCGTTCATATGCGCCGCAGTATATCGCTCAGTTTGCTTTCTTTTCATATAAAGACTGGCAGCTAACGTACTATTCTGTTAGCTGCCAGTTCCTCACAGAGTTCGATTGTTTATTTGGAAAATATACGCTTAGTCCATACACGCGCCGCCAGTCAGGTTCAACGACTGGCCAGTCATATACGAAGACAAATCGCTGGACAGGAACTCTACAAGATTCCAAATATCATCATATTCGCAAAGGCGTCCAAGCGGAGTGTTATGGATAAAGCGCGGCATTACATCGCTGTCAGCAATATGCCGTTTTTTTGCATAATCAGACAACTGTGCGTCCCACATCGGTGTCTGAACGACGCTGGGGCAAATTGCATTGCAGCGAATTTTTTCCGAAGCAAATTCAACAGCAACAGACTGCGTCAGTCCGCGAATGCCGAATTTACTTGCACAGTATGCTTCATAATTGTTAGTGCCTTTCTTACCGGACTGCGAAGAGAAGTTGATAATTGATCCACCATGGCCTTTCATCTTTGTTACAGCCGCTTGGCAGCCCAAGAATGTTCCGGTAAGGTTGATTGCGATTGTGCGATCCCAAATATCCTGTGTGCAATCCAAAAATGGGAGAATTTTTGAATATCCAGCACAGTTTACCCAAATATCGATCTCACCGAAAGTCTGAACAGCTTGATCGGCCGCATGGAAAACCATTTCTCTGTTTGTTACATCGGTGGGAACCGCAATCGCACTATAGCCGTTCGCCACGATTTCGTCTGCGGCAGCTTGAACCACATCCTTGTGAATGTCAAGCATAACAACATTTGCACCGTTTTTAGCGAAACGCTGTGCGAGAGACTTTCCTATACCACTCCCAGCGCCAGTAATTACAGCTGTTTTATTTTTGAAGCTCATAATCATCCTTCTTTTACATTGTGATATTGTCTGATTTTGAAATCTTATTGAAAAGCGTAAGGGAAAGGATTGTAAGTACCGTCAGAATTGAAGCAACGGCAGCAGCTTGACCATAAGTTCCGCGATTTACCAAAGCATAGACCATAATCGTCAATGTCGTTGTTTTTACACTATAAAGCATAATGGACGAGGACAATTCTGTAATAACAGAAACCCAGCTCAGAATTGCACCGGCAATAATACCACTGCTCATCATCGGCACGGTGATACGGAAAAAGGTTTTCGGCTTTGAGGTTCCAAGACTGATCGCGGCTTCCTCGATACTAAGCGGAATTTGCTGCAACGTGGCGACGCTGCTTCGAATCGTATATGGGATACGGCGAATACACATTGCAATGATCATGATCGCGGCAGTACCCGTTAAGGTGAGCCAACCGGATTTGAAGCTTACGATCAACGCAATACCAACAACGGAGCCGGGAATAATATACGGAAGCATGGATACCGTATCGATGGCATTGTTCAGGAAGCTCTTTCGCCGCACGACCAGATATGCGATTAGTATCGCAAACAAAACGATAACGATCAACGTGGTCACGCCGATGAAGATAGTGTTGAAGATCGTATTGTTCATGCGGGCAAACGCCTTCTCATAATTCATCAGAGAGTAGCCATCCACGAAAGCAATGCCGGATTTGGAGCTGTTGCGGAACGAAGTATAAATCAGGTATAGCTGCGGGAGCATGGATATTCCGACGAGACCATAGGCATAAATATGGATCAGAACGTTTGCAAGCGGTTTTGCCTTTTTCCTGCTGATCGGATGCAGCGCATTCATTGTGAATTGGAATTTGCTGTTGGCAAATTTTTGGATCAGGAAAATGATGGCCGTAATGATAACGGCAATGACACTGATCGCAGCCGCAAAATTTTCGTTTGTTCCAGTTTCACCAACGAACTGATTATAGATTTCGACCGGGAAGGTCCGATAGCCTTCGCCAATCATCAGCGGAGTGCCGAAGTCGGCAAATGCACGCATGAAAATCATCAAGGCTGCCGCAAGAATGGAAGGCATACACAGAGAGATGCCGATCTTCCAGAAACGCTTGAAGCCGGTGCAGCCGAGATTTGCAGACGCTTCCAGCAAGGTATTGTCGATATTCTGCATCGCACTGGAAACGTACATAAACGCCAGTGGGAAAAGCCGGGTAGACATTGCCAGAAGGATGCCGCTGAAGCCATAAATGCTGGGGATTTTTATATTGAGTGCGGTTTTCAGGAAAGCTGTAATGACGCCATTATTTCCAAGGAGAAGGATCCATGCGTAGGCGCCAATAAACGGGGCGGACATCGTGCAGAGGACGATAACCATCTGGAGCAGCTTTCGCCCGTGAATTTCATAGATGTTGTAAAAGTATGCGAGCGGAATGCCAAGAATAAGGGATACGGCAGTCGTAGCAATGGAAACCTTGAAGCTGTTCCAAAGCGTAGAAATATAGTATTCCTGCGAGAAAAATGTAATGAAGTATTTCAGCGTAAGCTTTCCATCTTCTACAACAGATCTTCCCAGAACATTAAACATCGGGTAGATCAAAAACAATAGGTAGAGCGCTAAAATGACCACGCTTACCATGATCCAGGGATCGATTCTTTTTGCCCTCTTCATAGCAGCCACCTATCAACAAATCAGCGTTCTGGCACCGTCTTCTGTAAAGATATTGATTTTTTCTTTCTTTACATTCAGATGGATCACAGACCCCTTACGCACCTCGTTTGCAAATGTGGACTCCTGCACAATAATTACATCCTCGCCGGTAGCCAGCTCCGCAAAGTAATGCGTGTTCATTCCGAGGAAGGCGCTGTCCTTTACCGTCGCCTCAATGCCGGTCGGGGCCAGTACAAACTCTTCCGGACGGATAGAGACAATTACGGACTGCCCATTTACAACCGACGCATCCAGATTATCCATGTCAACGCGAGTTCCATTTTCAAATGTGACCCCGCGGCGGTTTCCGTCTGTAAAAATTTTTGCAGGAACAAAATTGGAGCTGCCTACAAAATTTGCAACGAACGTGTTCTGCGGACGCAAATACAATTCTTTTGGCGTACCGATCTGCTGAATTTCACCGTGATTCATAACCGCAATGCGATCAGACACCGCCATAGCTTCTTCCTGGTCATGCGTCACATACACGGTCGTGATCCCTAACTTGTTCTGAATTTCCTTAATGACTTCTCGCATCTCCAAGCGCAGCTTCGCGTCTAGATTAGAAAGCGGCTCATCCATCAGCAGCACATCCGGTTCGATCGCAAGCGCACGTGCAAGCGCGACGCGCTGCTGCTGTCCACCCGAAAGGCGATCTGGCATACGGTCTGCATATTCCTGAATTTTCATTAAATCAAGAAACCGTTCTGTGCGCTGCGCGATCTCTGTACGCTCAAGCTTGCGGTTTTTCAGACCGAACGCAACATTTTTCCGCACAGTCATGTTCGGAAAAATTGCATAGTTCTGAAACACCATACCAATGTTGCGTTTCGCCGGATCCATGTCATTCACGCGCGTATCGTTAAAATAAAAGTCGCCGCCTTCGATCGAATTGAATCCGGCGATCATGCGAAGTAGCGTCGTTTTTCCGCAGCCAGAGGGACCAAGGAGGGTGAAAAATTCACCCTCCTTGATCGTTAAATTCAAGCTGGGAATAATCACGTTATTACCGTATTTCTTTACGGCATTGTCTATCTTGATCTGAACGCTCATAATTCCCTCCGTAAAATCAGCTTATCCGGCAATGTCCACCGTGTTGCTGCCATAAGCGGCAGTCCACAGCTCCGTCCACTTTTCCTGAATTTCAGCCTGATGGGTCGACAGATACTCCTGATCGCTGTCAACAAACTTGATCTCAGAAGCGTCAAGCAGGTTGGGGTTCGTGGTAGGAATGTTCATGTTGGCGCCACGCTGGACCGATGCGGCAAGCATACCCTGGCATTCATCAGAGGTGATCCAGTCGATGAAAACCTTTGCAAGATCCATATTCTTTGCATCTTTGATGATTGCTGCACCAAACGGGGTGACAGTAGTGCCTTCCTTCATATAGACAATATCAATTCCGTCGCCGACACCGTCATCCTTATAGGTGACACAAGGACCTTCATAGGTAATACCAACAGGGTATTCGCCTTCATAGACGCTCTTATAAACCTTGGACGAAGAAGAGCTGATTTTACCATCCAAATTTGCAATCAGCTTCGTCACATAATCCCAGCCAGCATCGCTGGAAGCATCTCCGTTGCCCATGACAGTCAGCATAGCAGCAAGGTTGTTCCAGCCACTAGAAGTACTCGTGGGATCGGCAGCAATAATCTGCCCCTTGAGTTCCGGCTGAAGGAGATCCTCATAGCCGGTGACTTCAACACCGAACTCAGCAAGCTTCTCTTTGTTGATGATCAGGTTAACGACCTGCGTGGTGATCCAGCTGACCTTGCCAGTGGTGTTCTTAACGCTTTCCGGCATATTGGCATCATTCGGAGAGACATACTCTTCAAACAGGTCGCCCTTTGTCAGTGCATCGACATACACAAGACCGCCAAGCATCACATCGCCCTGCGGGTTGCCAGCTTCCTCAGCAATACGAGTCTTCAGCTCACCAGCGCCACCGTTCACGCAGTCAACCGTAACGTTGGGGTATTTTTCAAGGAAAGAGCCGACAAAGAGTTCGTACTCCGCATCGCCCATGGTGCTGTAAACGACAAGATTGCCAGATACGTCTCCCGCCGCCTGCGCGTTATCTTCGGATTCGTTCGTTTCTGCATCAGAAGTTGCACTATTCTGTGTAGTTTCAGTCGGCGCTGTGGTTTCCGTGTCTTTGGTTTCAGCGGGTGCTTCAGCGTTCTGTGCGCAAGCAACCATGCCGAGCAGCATAGTTACTGCTAAAAGTAAAACCAGAATCTTCTTCATTTTTAATCTCCCTTTATTTTTGTTTTATGAAAATTTGCGGTGCAAATTGTCATCATGCATAGTGCTTTGATGTTCGTCATCAATTTCTACAATTTATTATACATATCCGACCTGAAAATTGTTTTCTTTTCCTTGCACATTATGGCTTAGAGGTCTGAAAACATTTTCTATTTCGTCATTGTGCTTAAATTTGATGTGAACGAATGGATATTTATTGTAATTACTTACTCGCATGGTATAGAAAAAGGCAAGGTGACACGCGGACTGGCGCTCACCTTGCCTTGCGTAATTATTTGTTAATCAATTAAATATTCAGTAATCGTCCGCATAATGATGTGTAGTGCTAGTCTTGATGTGCTCTTATACAAGTGATTTGGAACAATCAGAGTAGAATATCCTAATATGAACACATCGGCCAACTTTTCGAGTTCTGTTCCGCTGGTACAGCAGCAAACAACGAGTTTTGCACCTTTTTGCTTGCTGAGTTTGGCGGCTATAGCTAATTCTGGCGTAGAGTTTGCGACAGATAAAACGAATACGACATCCTCATCGGAGACAAACTTGTCAAGTTGTTTGAGCATCTGTGAATCTGAGATTGACCAGACATGGAAACCTTGGCATTGCAGTTGAAATTCAAATTCCTGAACAACAAGGTATGTTACACCACACCCGACAATAAAAATACGTTTAGCTTTACGAATGTACTCAGCCGCAGAGAGAACCGATGGTATCCGGATATTATCGATTGTCTTAATGCACTCTTCATACGACTTGGCAAGAATTTTATTGACTTGCGCTAAGTTATGCTGCATTTTATCGGGAGAAGCAATTTTATAGCGGAGTTCCATTAAATTCTCATATCCACATTTTCGAATGGCGCGAGAAACTGTAGCGGTTGAAACAAAGGCTCGCTCGGCTATTTCTGTAATTGATAATTCTGCAACTAGTTCCGTATTTTGGTTGATGTAATCAATCGCCGTTTGCTCCGTTGCAGTTAATTTTCTACCATCACAGCAACTAATCTTCATGGACTGCAATCACCTCATTTGGAGCTTTTTTATTATTTTATAACAAAAGCGCACCGTTTTCAAGAAATTCGTTAGGACGTAAAGCAATCAGGTTTAGCCACGCTCGTAAAACCTGCCGAGCCGGTGATAACAACACCGTTTGCACCACCGCTGCAATGAACGATCAGGAGATTGCCGTCTGCGTCCTTACCGCCGACGATACCGACATGGGAATCGTCCGGATAGAACACCAAATCGCCCGGCTGTGCGTCGCTCCATGAGATATTCGTGCAATAGCTGTGCTGTGTCGCGGCACCGCCGCCGCGCCCCGGATAGTAGCTGCCATCCGTTGCATTGTAGAATGTCCAATCGACGAATCCGCTGCAATCCAGTCCGAACGGGCGCACCGTGCCGGTGGAGCCGCTGCCTGCGGCGGTGACTTCTGTTGGAACGCCCCAGCGGTCATCCCAGCCGAGAGTCAAAGATTTTCCGCCCCAAAAATACGACACGCGCCCGACGAGCTGCACCGCCGTTTCCACGACGTCCTTTCGTTTCGGGTCAAGATCGTCAGGTAGGTTTTCAAGCAGTTCGATTGCGTCCTCCTGCGAAATGGTCAGCGAACCCATCGGAATATTCATGCTGCCGAGATTTTCGAGCAGAATGTCCAGTGCGTCGTTCTGATATTTTGTAAAAGCGTATATCAGGCGCATTTGCTCGGCGGTTTTGGCCGTGATCGTGATGGTCAGCGCAATCTCTGTGTGGCTGTCATCCACATCGTCGTCCGGGTTGCTGTCCGGAACGTCAACGGTTTGCGTTGCCGTCGTGATCTCGCACATATCCCAGAAAACTTGACGCAGCAGCTCCACACGTTCTTCGTCAAGCGTGAAAACGTCAATGCCGTCCTCCGAGCCTGCCGTTTTGGACGCAAACACAGCTACGACTTCGCGCCAATCCGGGGCTTGTCCGACGATCTGAACAGACGCAAAATCTCCGTTTTGCAGGCGCTCCAATTCGGCGTGATATTCACCCTGAATTTCCGCAATGGCTGTCGCCAGTGGAACGGTATCGTCGCTTTCCTGTTCATCTGCGAAAAGAATCCCCAGCGGCGATGCAAGGAACGCGCCCGCGACAATGACGATGGAAAACACGATAAAAAGCGCCGTACCGCCGCCCAAACTGGCAAGGGCGCTTATCAGCTCCTTGACGGCCTTTGCCGCGGCTTCAGCCAGCTTTTTCGCGGCTGCGGCGGCTGCTCTGGTAGCCCGGTTGTTGCTCTTTTGGAGCATTTTTCGCTGTGCATCCTGTGTAGCTGATTTCCGTGCCCGCTTTGCAGCGGTTTTTGATGCAGGTGTTTTTGGCTGCACCTTTGGCGTGCTGATTTGTTCCGTATCTATTGTCCGAATATCAACGCCGCGTCGGGATTTTTCTCTCGGTGCGGCGTTTGGCTTCGGCTTTTCACGGATGGTGGGCGGATGCTCCGCTGGTGGCTGGACAGGCTGCGGCGTGGGTGATGCAGACTTACCGCTGCCAGCCGTGACCGGCTGACGCTTTGGCGTAATCGTGGGTGCATCGGAAGCGGGGTACTGCGGTGGAATCGAGGTAGCCGGTTCGGATGAATAGATCGATTCGATGGATGGATTTTGGGAGCGCTGCGCTTGTTTTTCTGCAAAGGCTTGCCGAGCCTGCGCTTGCGGCGTGGGTGGTAAATCTTGCGCCGGTGTTACCGCCGACCGCTCACGAACAGACTGCTCCTTGCCGCGCATAACTGGGGTCGCTGCGCTGCGTGGTGTCCATGTGTCCGGCTGCTTCACATGATGAACGGCGGATGGTTTTGCTGGCGCGGCTTCGGGTTGCGCCTGATTGTAGGTTTCCGGCGCATCCGGCTCTTCGCGGATCGGCGGCGGTTCTTTCGGCAGCAAATCATCCGCAAGACGGATTTCCGGCTGCTCCGCATGAAGATGATCCCGCGCAGACGGTTTCTCTGCGCGGGATTCCTTTGTTCGCTTGGCATAGGCGCGACGGCCTCGCTCCTGTGGCGCTGGTATCGGTTTGCTCTGTGGCCGTTGCGGTTCTGGTCGGGTGCGTATATCCTCCGTGCGCTGACGCGGTGCATTTTCTGCCGATGGCACGGTCACTGTGGTATGCTGCGGCTGCTCCGACGTGATCGGCGGCGCTGGCGTGGCCGTTTTTGCGGTTTGCTGGACATAGGCACGTCTGGCCTGCTCCTGCGGCGCGGGTGTCGGTTTGCTCTGCGGCGGTGTCGCATCTGGCCGGGTACGCGGTGCGTCTGTTCGTTCTCGCGGCGATTCCGGCGCATGGCGCGGCTGGTCGGACTGCTCCGGCTGCACACCCGCAGAAGAATCCGCTGATTCTTTGCGGGCTGGCTGTTGGATTGCATGGCGCGGTAGCTGAACAGTTTCGTAGACGATTTCGCGGGCAGTCATTTCTACCTGCTCGGTCGCCGTGCGTTCCGCGCTGTCCGAGCTGTCAGGCTGCTTCGCGCTGTCATTCAGTTCTTTTACGAATTTCTGTACCATCTGGCGCTGCACGATGGACACAGCTTGATGTTTTGGCTGCTTGTCTTTCGGGCGGTCGTTTCGCTCTCGAATATCAGGAATTGTAGTCACCTCCATATTCTGTCCCAAGTTGGGACACGATTTGTATTGATACAAATTTTAATCCCACCATGAGATCCATTTTCCGAATGGAAACGTGTCTCGTGGTGGGATTTGTTTTTGCGTCCCAAGTTGGGACAGATTACCGGCTCTCACCGGGCGTGGTTGTCATTAACTTATATAGCTCTGTCTGGCGGGGAATGGTGTTGACGAAAGGCACGATGCTGCCGCCCATGCGCAGCAGACCGTGACCGGCTTCGGCGTTTGTGATATAGCTGAGCTGCGTATCGGAAATGTGAAGCAGCTTCGACAGCTCTGCGCGGTCGGTTGCCGCCTGATTGAACAGCAGCAGAAATTCGGAGTTAGCGAACATCAGACGCGCCGTTTCGGATTTCAAACATTCTTCTACGTTCTGCGATGCCGCCGTCAGCGCCGCGCCATATTTGCGGAATCTTTTCCATGCGCGGTAAAGGATTTCGCCGGAGTATTTGTATTTGAAATACAAGTACACTTCGTCGAGGAATACCCAAGTGTATTTGCCGCGCTTGCGGTTCTCCATGACGCGGTTTTGAATGGCTTCGAGTGCGACAACGAGCGCGGTCGGACGGAGCTGCTCACCCATCTCATAAAGGTCAAGGACAACGATCCGGTTGTTGATGTCCACGTTCGTCGGGTGCGCGAACACGTTCAAGCTGCCCTCCGTAATAAGCTCGGCGGCGAGGGCGATTTCCCGCGCTTCGGGGTCTGGCTGCTTCAAGACTTCGGCGCGCCAGTCGGACAAAAGCGGCATAGGCAGCGCACCTTTTGCATGGAAATAGTTCTGGTAGACACTGGCCGTGCATCGGTCGATGATGGATTTCTGAGAACCGGACAGTAACCCAGCGCCCATTTGCTGCTCCAAGATGCTGGTTATGAGTTCGGATTTCATCGCAATGGGATTTTCGCCGTCCTCGTACCCGTCTTGTAGATCGAGCGGATTGATGTGGTGCTGGCTGTTCGGGGAGATTTCAATGACTTCGCCGCCCAGCGCCCGTGCGATGGGCGCGTATTCGCGTTCGGCATCAATGATGATAATGTCGTCGTTGGTGGACAGCGCGACGTTAGCGATGGTATTTTTCATTGCCACGGATTTACCAGAACCGGACACGCCGAGATAGAACGCATGAGGTGAAATGAGCCGCTTGCGGTCGCAAATCAACAGGTTTTTAGAAATGGCATTGACCCCATAGTATAGACCGCCGGGGTCTTGAATCTCCTGCGCACGGAACGGCATAAGGACGGCGCAGCTCTCGGTCGTGAGCGTCCGCAAAGCATGGATGCGCCGCAGGCCATACGGCAGGACGGTGTTCAGCCCATCCTCCTGCTGATACCGCAGCACGGAGAAGCCGCAGAGCTTTTCCTGCGCGATGGATTGGAGCGTCTGCGTGTCCGCGTCAAGCTGCTCCAGCGTGTCGGCAATATGAACGAGCGTTACACAGGCAAACATGAGCCGCTGGTCGCGGGCGGTCAGATCTTCTAACAGGTCTTTCGATTCGGTGCGCATTTGCTCTAAGTCATACGGTACGGTCGCGGTGAAATTGTTCTGCCGGTTCTGCCTTTGCTGCCAGCGGGTTATATCCGTTTCCACGCCGAGGATTCGGCTTTGCACCTCACGCACAGCTTCTTCGGTTGGGATTGGAAGAATATCAATAGAGAGAAGTAAATTGCGTGAAAAATCGGACAGGTCTTTTATCATTTCGTCGCTGATAAAAGATGCGTAGTCGCGCATGAAAAGGACTCTGCCAAACTTGCCGCCCATTTCAAAGTATCCGGCGCGGAATTGCAATCCGTCCGGGCAGATCAGGTCGCGGAAGTCGATGCCGCGCTTGATGTTCGCGGACAGGTCGAACCGGAACGACGCTTCTTCGCCCGGTCGGAAAAAGTCATGCAGGAGCCGCAGCCGGTCAGCGCAGGAAATGGCGTATGCCCCGGAATCCAGCCGCCCGAAACTGGCAGACAGGTTGGTATCGACGCGGCGGAAGTATGCACGGGTCTGCTCGATTTTGCGTAAGCCAATGGACAACGTAATGTACTTTTCCTGCACCAAGTTATTACTCTCAGCTGCTTTGTCCAGAATGATTTGATTGTACTCGCCGCGGTAATAATCCAAGCCGTCGCTGCACTCCGGCATGAGCATTGTGCGCTGGAAATCAACCGGATTTAATCTTCGGTTAATGATCGTGATTTTCGCGGTCGCATCGGTCGGCAAAGAATTGAGAACAGCACCATACGAACGGAAGATACTGCGTCGGTCGTCTAACGACGATGCGGCGTAATTTATATCCGAAAAGCGCCACGTTTTACTGTACTTCTGCCCGACCTGCCAGATACCGTCCGTATAGATGCGTCGGATGGGAATGGATTGCTGGACGCTGTGGGGAATCCGAAAAGAATCTTTTTCGCTGCGGTTTGCAGCCAACAACGATTTCATCATTCCAACGTACCCTCCATAATGTCAGCAAACATTTCCTCATGGAGATTGACAGAATCAAATCGGCGCGGGCCTGCACACAGGATTTCGGATTTGATAAACGCCCATAAGAATTGTTCAAGCGTCATGCCGTTGTAGTGGAAAAATCCTGCGATAGCGACTGGCGCCGCCGCCAGCAGGCAAAGCCAGCTTGCAGCTTCTTTTCCGATGATGCTGCCCAAACCGAGATAGATACCGGCCGCCAGACCGACAGCCAGCACCGCACAAATAAACTGCCGCGCAGACAGACCGAAAAAGATGGTTTCCCGGTGTGCACGGATTTCTTTTGGAATTTTGACTTCTATAAAAATCGCCTCCGATTTGTTGAAAATTTGACAGAGAATTTAGAATATGAGATAATATTTATAGGTAAAAACTTGACAAAAAGGAGAAAATGCTATGAACTCTACACTCATTTTATTCAAGGAAATAGGTCGCCAGCTCTTGATCGTTGGTCTGGTACTGGGGAGCCTGCTAATGGCAATCTGTATCCTCTGGAAGCTGCGGCTTCTGCCGCTCGGTTGCTACTTTGTGGCAACGAAACTCTTCTGGCCGCGCTGGGCAGCCGCACACCGAACAGTCTGCATTTTGATCTTCATTGCCTGCGTGCTGTTCTTCGTCTTATGCTGGACAATCCGCTACATTCGCCAGAAGCGCGAGGAACAGATCATGGCAGAGCTGATACACCACTACACAAAGGACCTGAAGCCAGGCGAATCCAGGACACTGGAATTTCTCTGAACAGTCAGAAAGAATTGCGTCCCGATTTGGGACGCAATTCTTTTATGCACCGAGCATTTCATGCACCAGCCGATCAGAGCCTTTGACAAGTCCGGTCAGCACCAGCATATTGAACATGAGCTGCCCGATGTATTGCCAGACCATTGTGACCGCAGGGAGTGATTCGTCCAGCGCCGTACTGCCACCTGACAGGAACGCCGAGTAGATCACGCAGGACAGCACAATGACCGCGCCCTCCATACACACCCGACGTAGTTTTTCAGGAACGTTTGTCCGGTACGCGCGGTTGCTTCTCCCGCAAACGATGCCAAAGGCAGCGGCGCAATGGCAGTGTAGATAAAGATTTTGAAAAAACGGCCATAGACGGTCAGAATCAGCACAAAGGACAGGACCGTAATCAGCAGACTTCCCAGCAGCGACACCAGCCAGAGCGGAATGGATTCCAGAAAACTCACGTCCTCGATGGCTTCCACGATTTTGTCAGGCAAAGTGGCCGTCGTAGAAATTGCAGAACCAATGCCGCCCATGACGGTGCTGACCACGCCGCCGCAGATTTTGTAAATCGCGGTTATCAGCTCCAACGACGAGCCGACCGCCACCTTTGCAAGCAGAAACCGGATAAAATGCCGTAAAGCAAATTCCGGCCTTTGCAGTTCGCGGAAGCTGGCCGCCGAGCGGAATACGCCCATTGCAAAAAATAACACCAGCAGGCCATATCCGAAGCCTACCAGTGCGTTGTGGATGCTGACAATGACCGTCCAGATCTCGCCGCCGCGAAAGGATTCCGGCGTTTGTGAAACGAGTGACCAGATTTCAGCCAGCTTGTCATTCCAGTTGCTTAAAGCATCTTCAAGGGTCGATACGACCCAGTTATCACTCACATGATTTCATCTCCATTTCTACGCATATTTTATAATGAAACGACTATACTTCATAATGCTAGGGCGAGTAAACGTAATTTTGTTGCCTGTTCTCTGGTTGACAGATACAAAATCTTGCGTTATACTTACCGTAGTGATCGAGTTGCAGATGCTCGCGGGGCCTGCAACCGGGGGAGTCCCTGCGGGGGCTCCCTTTTTCACACCTGAGAGGATGGTGTAAATGCCGAAACCGTTTCTGACATATCCCCAACAGATTCAAAAGCTGAAAGATAAGAACCTGACAATTACGGATAATGCCGCAGCAACGATCACGCTGCACCATTATGGATATTTTGCCTTGATCTCCGGTTACAAGGATCTATTCAAAAATCCTACGACAAAGGATTACCGCGATGGAACAACACTGGATGATATTGTTGCGCTCTATCGTTTCGATGAACAGCTTCGGGAACTCACGCTGCGCTATTTGCTGCAAGTGGAGCGACACATCCGCTCTGCGTATTCGTATGCGTTTTGCAGTCAGTTTGGAGAGAGTCAGAACAGCTATCTGGACGCAAATAACTATAATCTCATGGGGCGTATAAACCCGCGCGAGGTTCAAAAGTTGATTACGCGGCATTTACAACCGTTTCTTTCGCATACGACAGACTATCCGTATATCGAGCATCATAAACAGGTACATGGAAATGTGCCGTTATGGGTACTTATCAATGCGCTGACGTTTGGAACACTATCCAAGATGTACGCCCTTTCTCAGTCTAAAATCCAAGCTGCAATCAGCAAGGAATTTGTGGGCGTTCGGGAAAAGCAGTTAGGCTCCATGCTGGAGGTGCTAACTAAATTCCGCAATGTCTGCGCGCACAATGAGCGTCTTTTCTCCTACAACACAAAGAATGACATTTCGGACTTGCCGCTCCATAAAAAGATGCAGATTCCGCAGAATGGTCAACAGTACATATATGGAAAACATGATTATTTTGCGTTGGTATTGTCTTTCCGCTACTTGCTGCCAAACAAAGACTTCCTGACGTATAAAGCGCAGTTAGCCAAGCTGATTGATAAGGCGGATCGTGAAAATCGTCAGTTAGCCGGTACGGATTTGCTTTGGCTTATGGGATTCCCGGAAAACTGGAAGAAAATTACTGCATATAAGAAGGTATAGTCTAGCTGAAATGCGTCCCAAGTCGGGGCGCATTTCTTTTACTTACACCACGCCGATAGCCGTCAGAATTTCCTTTGCAAACGCAATCAGCAGACCACCGAACAGGCAAAGAACACCCTGCGTTCTCTGCGTCGCGTCGTGGGATTGCACAGACATACCGAGCTGCACAACGCCCCAGCCGAGGATGATAATGCCGATCGCCTTGATGCAGGAAAAAATGAAATCGGACAGGTTATTTACGATGGTCAGCGGATCGCTGTCAGCAGCGAACGCCGAGGTCGTAAACAGCGCTGTCGTCATCACAAGACTTGTCCAGACAGCCATGATGCGGCGCTCCTTGCGCCGCGAGGTTAATTCGTGTTTCATATAGATTCCTCCAAAAATTCAATATCGTCGATGTTTTCAATGGGGAACGAAAGATCGTCTGCTGCGAACGCGCGCAGCGGCGTGTGAAGATACGGCGGCGCGCCGCCGTCCTCCGTGCGGTGAATATTTGGGTGCTTCAGAATGTCGTACTTTTCATCAATGACCGGCTTCTCGCCGCGTATCAGAACGATTGCGTTCTTGTTGTCAAGCCGCCGTACTTCATCCGGGGTCATAAGCTCGCGCCCGGTTTGTTGGAAGTTCTGCGAGAATGAACCGTTCCTGCCTTTGCTCTGGCTTGACGTGCGCGTATCAATCGTTTCTTTTCCAAGCAGCTCCGAAATATATTTGTGCGTCGATTGTTCGTTGCCACCTAAGTACACAAAGCTGTCCGCGTTGCCGATGATGCCCTCCCAATCGTCCTTGAAAAGCGCCTTGAGCTGCGAAATATTTTGCAGAATGATAGTTGACATAATATTTCTGGAGCGCATAGTCGCCTGCAATCGGGCATAGCCGTCGGGCAAGGCCACGTTCGCAAATTCATCGAACATCAGCCGCACGGGAACAGGCAGCGCCCCTTGATGGATTTTGTCTGCCTGATAGTAAAGCTCCTGAAACGCTTGCGTGTAGAGCATACCGACAAGGAAATTGAGCGATGCGTCGTTGCTGTCCGGGATAATACAGAAGATGGCTTGCTTGCGTTCGCCCAGTTTGCCAAGTTCCATATCGTCGCTGGCTGTGATGCGCTGAATTTCGGGCAAGGTGAACGACGCAAGACGAACGGCGGCGCTCACTAAAATCGATTTAGCAGTTTTGCCGGCCGCTTGCTTGAAAATATGGTATTGCCGCACGGCAATGTGATTGGGCTGTTCTTCCTCCAAGGCTTCAAAGAGTAGGTCGAGCGGAGATTGATAATCGTCATCTTCTTCCTTTGCACCGCCGTTTTCGATCATGTAGAGAATGGTTTCCATGTTCTGATCTTCAACCGGCGCTTCATGCAGAAGATAGAGCATGAGCGCGGCGTCCAGCGCGGTTTCGGATTTCTCCCAGAACGGATCGTTTGCTTTCGCGCCCTTTGGAGTGGTGTTCTTGATGAAATTGTCAATCAGCTTGAACACGTCCGCGTCCTTGCGTATGTAGCAAAACGGGTTGTAGCAGTCTGATTTTGACGGGTCGATCAAGTCAAAAACGCGCAGAACATAACCTTCCTCCAGAAACAGATTTCCGACGGCACGGAGCATTTCGCCCTTTGGGTCAGTGACGATAAAACTCGCATTGGCAAGCATGAGGTTTGGTTTTGCGAGGAATCGCGTCTTGCCCGAACCAGAACCGCCGACGATAATTTGCAGAAGATTTCGCCGGTGCAGCTTACCGTTCATGCTCATTTGCAAATGCTGCGTCAGAATGACGTTTTTGCCTGCATCCTTGTCGCGGTACTTCTTATCCAACTCCCTGACGCTGCCCCACGACGCGGAGCCATGTTCCTCGCCGAGGCGCGTATTCTTTTGCCCCGTGTAATAAAACAGAATCGCGCCGCCGTAGAGCAGCAGAAAAATACCGATAAACTTCATCGTGTACGGCGTCCAGTGCAGAGAAAACGGATTCTTCGTCGCGGCTGAAAAAGCATCCATCAGCGTGAAAATTGTCATGCCAGGTTCATAGCATCCTGCCATGAGAACCGCAAGCCAGATGATGGGGACGACAAACGCCGCCCACACTGGGGCGGCGCTTCGGAATGATTTTTTCTTGTGTATCACAGGTCAATATCCATGCAGGCCAGACCGGTGCGCTCAGCATGGTGCTTGCAGAAAACGAGCGTACCAGCCGCCAACAGCAGTAGAACCGATGGAATGATAAAAAGCAGTTTTTTCATAGACGTTCAATACCTCCATTTTCCATAAAATAAATCTCACGGTGAGACGCATTTCCGGTCGGGCGCGCGTCTCCCCGTAATCGAGAAGCCCGCGCAAGCGGGCTTCTCTGGTTTGCTCCCCTTGGCTGCCACACTTCCGCTGGGTGGCCGCTGTCAAGGCCCAGCCAGTGCGCACACTGGCTGGCTCTGCGGCCGATGCGTCAGCATCGACCGGCCTTGACTGCGGACAGCCAGCGGAAGATATTCCCCCGGAGGGGAGCAAACCTCTTTAACGTGCGCTGCGGTTCATATTCCGGGACCGAACCTGCGGCGTGATTGCACGTTCAATGCTGCCGCCAATCTTCTGCGCCATGTCCTGAATCTGTCCAAGCGCCTGACGCCGATCCTGCGGGTCAAACCCGTCATAGAACGCCGCCAGATTTGATACGTCGGGCGCTTCACACGGAACACCAAAGCGACGACAGATCATATAGCCGACGCTCTGCGCATCCAGCTCATAATCATCCCGCGAATAGTTCTGATTATAGCCTTTGGCATGAAAACGGACGTGGGCGATCTCTGTTGCGATGCCTGCGAACGCTTCTGCATCGTTATATTTCGGATTGACCGCCATTTTCATCTGGTTTGGGTCGTAGAGCGCAGGCATGGGGATACTCTCATCACTCACCAGCGGCACAACACAATAATTCAGGAGCGTTTTGAGGGCTTCCGTCATTTCCTTGCTGTCCGGCTGCAATGCGGTGTGCTTCAGGTCGCGCCCGCTTGTCTGCCGCACGTCGTAAACGTCCGTCAGTACATACCCTTTGCCGAAAGAGGAACGGGTGTAAATTTTCACGCCATTCTTTTCCTCGGTCGGAGATACGCTGCGCATCAGACTTTTCCAGCGGTCTTTTGTTCCGAAAATAGTTGCATCCTGATCCTGCACCATAACGAGCGCAACATTGCCAGCGCTATAACTCGGATTGTCGGCCTGACAATTCAGATACCGCAAATAAGCGTCCGGGTCGCTGGTGATCTGAACAATACCTGCGTCCTGCATGGCGTTTGTGTTTTCGCGGTCAGCCTGCCGCTGCGCCTGCCAGAGTTCGCTGCTCTGATTCTTTTCATTTACTAAATCTGCTAAATTTAAGATAATACTCACTCCTATTACCTGATATGCTCCAGCTCGCGCTGGGGTTCTGGCCGCGTCCGCTCTGCGGCGGCGCGCAATGCCGCCAGCCGTCCGCGAACGGGCTGCTTTTCCTCATTGGTCGAAATCGGCCCCTGCGTCAAGCCACTCCTTTGCTTTTGCAAGGATGGATCTGATCGGGCAGGGGTCTGCTCTTTTTTTGGCTGCGCGTCCTCCAACTGTCTGGGCTGGTATCCCATCTGCTCTAGGATATAATTTGCCTGTGAGAGATGGTCAATGTTGGTCAGAATTTCAATGTATGGGGCATCGCATTTCTTATCCACGATTGCCGAGAACAACAAGCCGACCTTTTTAGCCCGCTGTTTGAAATCATCAAAATCCTCCGTGCGCAAGGGTAGAACCTCAATGGGGCGCTGTTCACTTAAAAGGCGATTCATCCCGACCATGCCGTAGAGCTTCTTCTGGTCTTTTGCCAGTGCATACAACAGCGCCACGAGATTCTTTGCGCCCCGCGCAAGTAGTTTAATTGCTTCTTCGGATATTTGTACGCCCTCTTTCATTACGAGATCAGCAGCTTCGCCGCTTACCTCCATAGGCTGTGCCTCCTTTCTTTTGCCTTGTTTGGCAAATGATTTTCTGTTGATGGTGAAGTGCTTTCCTGCACCTGCCGCAGCATCCGCGGCGCATATTCCGCGATTTTTCTGCACAACCGCAATTCCCGACGCAAGGGCCTGAGCTGCGCGGTCAACGCATCAATGTCCGCGTTAAGCGGCTCAGACGGCTGCTCCCGGCGCAATGTGTATAATTCCTTGCGCTGGTTCACTAAAATCTGCATCTCATTTGACAGCGCATCGGACAGCATTTCTAACTCTGGCTTTGTATCTATGTGATACTTCTGCAAAAGGAAAAATTGCTGCCGGTACTGCTTCGCACGGCGAATTTCGGCCCGCGTTTCAAACGGGATTTTCTGCGGCTTCCGTTTGCGCGGTGACAACAAATATAGATAGTAAAGATACAGCGCCCGGAAGCTGCCGCGCTTGACGGGTAGATAGTGTCGCGGACGGCGGCGGATGGTATAGTAGCGTTTGGATTCACTTTGTTCCGGCGGCATGGCAGCGGTCACGCCGCGCTGCCTGCGCAATCGCTGCAAGATAGCTTCCTCAGTGTAATCCTCGCCCAGACTATCCAGCCGGAGAAACCGCGCTCCACCGGGCGGCTTGACGGCGGTGTACTTGACGTTAGAGCCGTATTTGACGGTATATCCGCGTTTCCTGAGAATATCCAGCAGCGACGCAAATGTGAAGCTGGCTGCAATGGCCGCGTCCAGATCCTGCCGGACAAGATCGCGGATGGTGGTCTTGCCGCTGCGCTCGGCGTTCCATTCTGCATAGTGCTGACCGCTGCCCTCCGGCTGAATGACAGAGAATCCGTACTTACGGCTGACCTCATTGGAAATGCCGCGAATATCTTCAAAGTAATCTTTGAACGCATTGCGATATTTCACTCCATCCACGAATGAAACAGAGTTGAATACAATATGGCAGTGCAGGTGTTCCTTGTTGATATGGGTGCAAATGACGGCTTCATATTTGTCACCGAGCAGACGGCGTGCAAATTCCACTCCCGCTTCATGCGCCAGCTCTGGCGTTGTTTCACCCGGCACGTAGGAGTGGACAAGATGATAGCCGACAACGCCGCCCGGTTTTCCAAACCGCTCTTTCGTGCGCTGCATATCCAGATAGCAATTTTCTACTGTGCAGTTGATCGCGCTCTGCAAAATCACTTCATCATCCAACGCAGTTTTGTTGAAATCTTCAATGTAGTCCAGCGCACGGGAGAGCGCGGTTTTATCGCCGTCCTGAATATAGCGCAGACAGTCATCCAGCCGTGCACGGATGGTAATGATTTTGTCATAGGCCATCAGAGTGTGTCCAGAATTGAACGGTACGCCTGCTTTACAAGGCTGGCCGCTTCGTGGATTTCTGCTTGCGTCGCATAGCCTTTTCCGTTTGCCCAGTGCGCGATCTGGTTGATGTTGTTGCCGATGGCGGACAGCTCACGCAGAAGTGCTGCGTAAGCGTCAGGTGGGCGCGGGCAGAGATGTTCGCCCATGATAAGTTTGCGGAGATAGGTGTTGGTATTCAGACCGGTAATCTGACATTGCTGTCTCAGATGTGTCAGCTCTGCATCGCTGAGCCACAGACCAACAGAATTGCGGCGTGTCCGCATAACGTGCTCCTTCCTTATAATCATAGTTATTGCGTCCCAAGTTGGGACGTAATTCGTCGCGGGGTTTTAGGGTACACCCTAACAAGTGGCGTTTGTGGCACAAATGCCGTACTTGCTAAAGCAGCGCTGCCAAAGGCAACGCTGCCCGTTATCGCTGCGGCGCAGTAGATTTCGCCCGGCAAGAGCATTTCGTTTTCTGCTCCATCCGATGCTCCAGCATTAAAATGTGCTGCAATTCCGCTTCGCTTTCCGGCACATAACGAATATCGTGAATGGCTTCATCGTATGGCATGGAGCTGTTCATAAAGGCGTGATAGCTGTTCTCACAGAAAGAATCATCTTTATCGCGGTACTGAATTTTCGCAGCAGGCAGCGCAGATTTTATGACGCGCTGCACCTGTTTGGCATAGTCGATGGGAATGACCCTTCCGGTCAGCTTGCCGTCGCGGATGCCTTCAATCACGATGCGGTATGCCAGAATCCCGTCCGGACAATCTGCATAATGTGTCCAGATGCAGTTTGCGTTCGTATCGTCGAGAAAGACCTCACGCTCCAGCACACACCATGTTCCGAGCAACCGGCACATCCAGAGAAAAGAACGGCGCTCCATATCGGTTTCCTGTGCGCTGTCCCAGAGTCTTTTTGCGTCAAAGTCAAAATCTGTGGTATAGGCGCGGGTGTTCTTCTGGACGATCTCAGCCAGATGGGAGAGAATGTCCGGCTGATAATTGTTACGCTGCGCCATATTCCTGTTCAAACTCCGCTGGTCTGCAATATCGGGATTCCATTGAAAATGCACCGTCCGGCACAATGCGGCTGCCGCGCGGAAGTTCGATCTTCTGCGTGGTCAGTACCGTGCCATAGAACAAATCTTCTGCCTGTTCTGCAAGCACAAAGACCTCATTTGGACTGTCCAAAAGCGCCTGCATATCATATTGATAAAGGCCAAAATGAACGGTCTGACGGCTGACGCGGTAAGGCGTAAACAATGCGGGAACGCCGAAAATCCAGCATACCCGCATCGGGGTCATATTTGCGTTGACGATACTCATGCGTTTTCCTCCTAACGTTCATGCTCTTGCGGCTTCCGCTTCGGCTGGATTTTGATGGGGTCGCTGCCGTCAATCGGACGGATGGCCGCAATATGGCGTGCGGCATAAATGGCGTTGCCGGATAGCTGGCGCTGCCATGCGCCCTCGCTCCGCGCCCAGCGGAAACCGTGTCCTTTCAGTGCTTCGCGTACTTCGGCCGGTGGGATTGCATCAAAGAAAACTTGCAGACGGTTGTTGTCGCTGTTGGCAACCACCTTGCCGCCCTCAAACTCCCAGCCTTGGAAACCGACCTCCCGATTTTGTGTCAGCGTTTCCAGCCGCTTTTTGATGCGGTGGATTTCCTGATTGTTGTTGGAAAGGACATAGGACGAATATGGTGCGGTTTCCCATGAATAGCCGTCTAACATACGCTTATCAAGTCTTGTAGCTTCTTCCTCCGTAACACCCTCACAGCCGCGGCAAGTCTGGTGCTTGCGATAATATGCGTTGATCGTTTTCATTCTTGCCTGTGACTTTTCGAGCGCTGCCAGCTTTTCTTGCAACTTTTGCGCAGCATCCGGGTCGTCGGAAGAAATTGCACGGTTGTTTGCCGCGGCGCGGGCCTTGCCCTCATAATAGTCAGCTTTTTCATCGGCGGAAATAGACTGCCGCATTTTGGTATCAATCCGGTCGCGGTATCGCTTGTCACTCTTATAGGAATAGTGATCGGGCAGCATCGGCTGACCGGGCGGAATTGCTGACAGTATGGTGTGCGCCTGTTGTGACAGTGCGCTGCTCTCCGCGCGTGCTTTCCCGGCCTTTTCCAGATAGCGGTCGATCCTGTCCTGTTTTCGCTGCTCATAGTCGTTCAATCGCAACAGCTCCTTTCTTGAATTTTATCGCTCTTTTGAAATGTGCTTTTTCGGTGCGGCTTTACTCTGTGTTTTTGTCAGCGCACGGAACCGGTCACGGACACGCTCTTTTTCAAGCTGCACCTGCTCCAAAATGCTCTCCGGGGTCTGGACAAATGCTTCTGCTTCGGCGGCGTATTCCCGTTCCAGATGCGCCGCACTCTGGCACATGGCGGCAATATGCGGCGGCTCTGCCTGCACGGACATAACGCGATATTCCTTTGGAATCCCTTCCGGCTGGCCATCATAAAATTCATAAAAGCTGCTGCCATTGCGCCGGATATAGCCGTCTTGGACAAACTCTCCGTTTTCGCTGACTACCGCATTGCACCCATAGGCTTCGTAGTCGATGTAATCTATCAATTCCTCTGGAATCGAAAAAGCATCCAACTCTTGCAGATAGTATTTGCCGAGTGCTTCTTCATCTGAAATGTCCGGCATGAAATCGTAGCAATCCAGATTGTCCGTAAGATTGATAAGCTCCTGCAAGCTGCCGCAATGGTCGTCCATTTCAAGCGCCGCTTCAAATTCTTCCAGTTCACTTTGCTCCATGCTGTTCAGCTTGACGGCGAGATAGTTCAATTCGTCCAGATTTACAAACTCACCGAGCGCAGAGGATAGCCCGCGTACGCGGCTTTCATAAGCAGTGACAAACCATTCTTCGTATGGTACGCCGCAGGCATCCGGCTTGCCGATACCGATAGCAGAAAACACGCGCTGCAATTCTTCCGCTGTTGTTGGAAACGGAACCCATTGCCCGACCAACGCACCCTCGTTGTATTTGCCGAGGTTTGTGATAAATGCAGAAATCAAATGATCTTCGTTCGGCATAGGCAGCTCCTATCGGTCGTGTCCGTGATGAATGTTCTTTGAGGGCAGGTCTTTTGACCTGCCCTCGGTTGTACTCGCGGTCTGCATCAGCTTGGCGCGAACAGATTGCTTTTGAGGTGCAACCTCCCGTACCTGATATAGCTGCTTATAATTCGCGGCACGGTCTGTAAAGTCTGCTTCAGCGGCTTCACGCGTGTTGTGGTAGTGACCCCAAAAGTAATCTCGCGTACCGTTTTCCTGCTGAAAGCGCCATGTGACATACGGATTCGGTGCGTTGGGATTTTCGCCCAGCGCGACACCCGCACCGTTTTCAAAAAGCACGGTCTTTTGAATGGCGTAGCCATGAATCTTATCCATGTCGCCCGGCTTATTCACCGCCCCATTCCAGCACGAACACGACGGACAGAACCTCCTGCTCGGTGACTGCTTTGGAAACGGCGCTGACAATGGCATCATAGGAGAGCGGCAGTTTTCCATTTTCCGCAATCGTCCACGGTGAGGTCAGCGAGAATGTTTCTGCATCACCGGTTTTCGTCG